>Ga0115572_10000809_pt1 | contig 25917 bp, 24 predicted proteins | sample COGITO_mtgs_1206_FD_88681 | JGI IMG/M metagenome (GOLD analysis project Ga0115572, IMG submission 88681) | Pelagic marine microbial communities from North Sea - COGITO_mtgs_120607 | ecosystem: Environmental > Aquatic > Marine > Epipelagic | place: Germany:Helgoland, sampling site Kabeltonne... | reverse complement strand
ATATAATTTCTGCAAAAGCTATTGCTTTTGGTGAAGCGATTAAAGATGATTTCAAGGTTTATGCAAATAAAATTGTAGAAAATGCGAAGGTAATGGCTCAAGAACTCATTGAAATGGACTACAATATTGTCTCTGGCGGTACTGATACACATATAGTATTAATTGATTTAACAAATAAAAGTATATCAGGCAAAGCTGCAGAAAAAGCGTTAGAAAAAGCAGGAATTACAGTTAACAAAAATATGGTGCCATTTGATCAACGTAGTCCTTTTATTACAAGTGGTATAAGGGTCGGTACGCCCGCAATTACTACAAGGAATATGGGTGCTGAAGAAATGAAAAAAGTAGCGCAATTGATTGATATGGTGATAAATAACCCCGATAGTGATGTTAACCTAAAAAAAGTAAAATCAAACGTTAAGGATCTTTGTGAATCATATCCGATCTACAAAGAAATTTCGCATTAAAGGATTATTTTACTTATTATTTATCTTATTTTTTAGTTCTTGCAGCCCTACGGTCTATGTCTTGGACAAAACTCCTAAAGTTGCTGGACATCTATACAAAAAAACCGCTCTTAATAAAGTTCAAAAAAAATTAAAAAAAGATCCTAATAATATTGATTACAAGATTGAGGGAGTTGAAACTTTAACTACCTATGCGTTCGGCTTTTTAATTGAACTATCTGATCGTTTAATGTTGGAAAATTATTCAAAAGCGAAAACTTTTGAATTGGAAGCTCATCAGTACTTTGAGAATGCTGTTTCTTACGGTGATTCTTCAATTAGTTATCTTTATAATAATTATTATAAGTGGTTGTGCGACGACACAAACTCAAGTACTGATAATATACCAAGCGTTGATATTGAAAATAGTGACTTGGAATTATTATACTGGACTGCTGCTGCCTATGGAGGTGCAATAAGCTCTAGTAGTGGAAATCCTGAGTGGATTATAAAACTGCCTAGAGTTGGGAAGTTATTATATTCTATAGTCGCTTTAGATCCCAATTGGAATAATGGTGCTGCGTTGGTTGCCTTAATAACATATTCAATGAACAACCCATTGATGACTTCAGAAGAAGCAGATTCTGTTTCAAAACATTTATTTGAATCTGCTGTAAAAGCATCTAATGGAAAGGATATGACTCCTTATATTACCTTTGCGGAATCAGTCTCAAAGACCAGGCAAAACAGAGATGAATTTGTCTATTTATTAAATGAAGCATTAAAAATAAACACAAAATCTGCCAAACAATTTCAACTGACAAATACAATAAATAAAAATAGAGCTGAGTGGCTCCTGGATAATATTGATGAATTTTTTTATTAAAAAAAGGTTGCATGGTATGAATAAGGTTATAATATATATATCAATTTTGTTAATGTTCACTGAGTTCTCTTTTGCTAGAAAGACAATTATCAAGATGGCAACATTAGCGCCTGAAGGTACTCCCTGGTACTCACTGATTGCAAAAATGGGGGAGCGTTGGACAGAAGAAACGAATGGCAATGTAAGGTTGAGAATCTATCCCGGAGGCATTGTCGGCGATGAGCGTGATATGATAAGAAAAATGAAAATCGGTCAAATTCATGGTGCAGCTATTTCAGCTGAGGGCTTAACAGAAATAAACCCACAATATACTTATTGTTTTATTCCATTGCTTTTTCAAGAGTATGGAGATATAGACTATATAAGAAACGAAATCAAAGATGATTTAATAAGTGGTGCGGAAAAAAATGGGGTCAAAGTTTTGACCATGGTAGATGTTGGATGGGTGTATTGGTTTACTAAAAATCCTATTTTTACACCTGAAGATTTAAAATCTCAGAAAATTTGGACTTGGGCAGGTGATTATAAAACTGCAAAATTATATGATGAGGCTGGTTTTAACGCAGTGCCGCTTGCAGTCCCAGATGTACATTCTAGTCTACAAACGGGACTTGTAAACGCTATGCCATTTCCACCTTTATATGTTGCAGCAAATCAATATTTTGGTATTACACAAAACATGTTAAATATGAAATGGGGTATTCTAACAGCAGCTCTAGTGATAGATTTAAAAATGTGGAATAGGATAAAACCAAAATATCAAAAGGCTATGCTAAAAGTTTCTGAAGAGACTGGTATAGAATACCAGCTAAACAATCGAAAAGAAGAAGACGAGGCAGTTGAGGTTATGAAAGAATATGGGTTGAAAGTTAATAACTTAAACCAAGACCAAGTTGACGAATGGAACGAATTAGTTGAATCAATGTACCCACTAATTAGAGGTAATATAGTTCAGGAAGAAATTTTTGATAGAGTAATGGATTTAAAAAGTGGCATGCCTTCAATGAAAAAAAAATAAAAATCAATAGTGAAGATTACCAATAAAATAGAAAATTATATTGCTTGTACTGTTTTTATCTTTTTGGTGGCCCTTCCATTCTCAGACTTACTCATTCGAGAAATAATCCGTCCTTTTTTTACTGAATTTTCAAAAATACCAGCCTCGCAAACTCTTGTTTCGCATTTAACATTATTAATTGGCTTTAGTGGCGCAATAATAGCATCTAGACAGAATAAATTATTATCTTTATCAAATAGCTCATTATTTGATGCTCAACAAAATGGTTTTTTTGTCCATATATCAAGATGGGTATCGATATTTATAACATTTTTATTAATTGTTGGCAGTGCGGATTTAGTTTTAGTCGAACTATCATTTCAAAATCCTGCGTTCGTTGCTCCTAACTTACCCCGATGGCTTTTTCAATCTGCGATACCAGCTGGGTTTTTTATTATTTTGATGCATTTATTACTCAAGATGAAAAGAAATATTTTTTCTTTTGGAGGACTTATAACAATGCTTTTTATAATTGTTTTTTTGACTTCTCAGGACTCGATTAGAGAAAATTCATTTATACTAATGTTAAGTTCTTTTTTGCTTCTTTTATCAATTATTAAAGGAGCTCCAATATTTATAGTTTTATCTGGGTTTGGTATTCTGTTTTTCTGGTACGACTATGTTCCAATATCTGCAGTGATTGCTGAATCATATCGGATAGTTGTGTCACCTCATTTAGCAACCATACCATTATTTACATTAGCCGGTTACTTTTTAGCTGAAAGTAAAGCTTCTGATAGGCTTATAAATGTTTTTAAAGCATCATTTGGATGGATGCCTGGTGGTACTCCGGTAATTGTACTTCTTATTTGTGGGTTTTTCACGGCTCTTACTGGGGGATCTGGCGTTACTATTCTTGCTTTAGGTGGGCTTCTTTTTCCAATGCTATCAAAAGATGGTTATCGTAAAAACTTTTCTTTAGGATTAATTACTGCTTCTGGTTCAATCGGACTACTTTTTCCTCCTAGTTTGCCCCTTATTCTTTATGGCGTGACGGCTGGGATATCAATAAAAAGTATATTTTTAGCAGGTATAATGCCTGGAATATTTTTAATAATTATTTTATCTGTTTGGTCTTATTTATCTGGAGCGGTAAAAGGAAATAAGAAAGAAATATTTAATGCTAGAAATGCCTTAGAAAGTTGTTGGGCGACTAAATGGGAATTATTTATTCCACTAATAGTACTTTATGGCATTTTTGGTGGACATGCTAAACTTGTAGAAACTGCTGCCTTTACCGTCGTTTATGTATTTGTTGTTGAAACATTTATCTATAAAGATTTAAAGCTTCGAGAAATTCCATCAATTATAGTTTCATGTGCTACTTTGGTTGGTGGTGTATTAATCATTATTGGTTCAGCTATGGGGCTTACTAGTTATATGGTAGATGCGCAGATTCCAATGACTATACTAGCATTCATGAAAGATATAGTCCATTCAAAATACCTTTTCCTTATCCTCTTAAACATCTTTCTTTTAATAATTGGCTGTTTAATGGATATTTTCAGTGCAATTATTATTGTTGTTCCGCTTATTGCACCATTAGGTATACATTACGGTATAGATCCAATTCATTTAGCTATCATATTTATAGCAAACCTTGAGCTTGGGTACTTAACTCCTCCAGTTGGTATGAATTTGTTCTTATCAGCCTATAGATTTGAAGAAAAGATGCCGGTTATATATAAATCAACATTACCGTACTTTATCGTTCTTTTAATTGCTGTTCTTGTAATTACGTATTTTCCGCCTTTGACTCTTTGGCTCGTTAATCAGTAGAAAAAGGACAATAAACTTACCTTGACAGAACGTTGGTTGATTGAATATATTCACTGTCCAATAATCAGGAGTACTATTATTAAATAAACGCTATTTTTATCCTCATAAAATGAGGTCACATAATATTAAATTTACATTATCTAGGAGACTTCCAATGAAGCGTTTTATCACTGTACTATTTGTACTTCAAATTTTTATTAATATTTTACCAGCTCAGAGCGAAGCTGGAGCAATTTTTCTTTTAATTGCGCCTGGTGCTAGAGCTGGCGGAATGGGTGAAGCGCAGGTCGCCGTTGCTGATGATGCCTATGCTAGTTATTGGAATCCTGCAGGGCTTGGGTTTTTAAAAGGATCTGAAACAGCATTAATGCACGTTAACTGGCTTCCTGGGTTAGCAGATGATATGTATTATGAGTTTTTAGGCTTTAGAAAGCATTATGATAAACTTGGTACTCTTGGTGGACATGTTATTTTTTTAAATTTAGGGGAGCAAGTTAGAACGAGTGAAATAGGCGAAGAATTAGGTACTTTTACTAGTTATATGACTGCTTTTTCACTTTCATATGGAGCTTTAATATCTGAAAAAAAATCATTCGGTATTAATGCAAAAATTTCTTATCAACATCTTGTGGAGATAGGGGCAGGAAGTGAAAAAGGAAAAGGAACTTCGCTAGACTTTGGTTTTGACTTTGGCTATTTACACAAGGACTGGTTAATCGATGATTTAACTTTTGGTTTTAACTTGTCAAATATTGGACCAAAAGTATCTTTTATCGATCCTGACCAAGCTGATCCTCAGCCTACCAATCTAACCTTAGGGTTTAACTATGGTCTCGTTAAATCTGAATTTAACAAATTAAATATTGTCTATGATGTTGACAAACTTCTCGTTGCTTCTTATCCTGATATGGATTGGGATGATAACGGGTATATAGGTGGATATGATGAGGATGGTAATCAGAGCCCTGGGAATGATTACAATAAAGAAGGGCAAATAGAAATTGCTCATACAGATCCAATTTACTTAGCATTGTTTACTTCTTGGGTTGATGATTGGTTCCTCGGTGGGGATATTGATAAAGCAGTTTCAGGAGAATATGGTGATAAAGTAATTGGTGGTTGGAATTGGGATGAGTCAATGGATGTAAATGGTAATAATGAGCCGGACGCAAATGAGATGGTGCAAACCGGTAATATAAACCCAGGTGATGATGGTTGGGGTACATATAATGAATGGGGCCAGAAAGAAGTTGGTAATAGTGATGATCGAAGTTTATCGGATGAGTTAGATAAATTGGTCCACAATTTTGGATTAGAATACTGGTATGGCGAATATTTTGCTATAAGAACTGGTTATTACTATGATAAAACTGGAAAAATTAGTAACCCTACTTTTGGAATTGGCCTTCGATTTGCTGGTTACGGTTTTGATTTTGGATACACTTACGGAGAACCAGGACACCCATTAACGAATACTATGAGATTTTCACTTAATATGGAATATTAGTTTTTCTTGTGAAACTCAGTTTTTTTAAAAGTCTGATCATTCCGGTAGTCAGCTTAAACTTCTTTATTAATGCAGAAATTATTGGTGACCTTAAGGTTTGTGCTTTAATGGTAGAATTTCAAGTCGATTCCACAGAGAGCACAACGGGTGATGGTACATTTCTTCAATCAATAGAGGGTATAGATTGCGATTTATATCACATAGATGCTCCTCCTCATAACAATAGTTACTTTCATTCTCAACTTAAAGCGACAAACAACTATTTTAGATCTTCTTCATATGGAAAATTTGGTTTAGATATGGTTTCAAGTAGCATTATGCCTTTAAATAATTCTACCTATACGTTACCTAATGAAATGTCTTATTATTATCCATACAATCAAGACAGTTTAGCTGAAGTGAGATTAGTGGAACTTTATGAACAATCTTTACGCGTTGCTTATGCTATTGATGAAATAGATTTCTCTAACTATGATTTAGTTTTAGTATTCCATGCTGGTATAGGTCAAGACTTTTCATTACCATTTTTAGACCCAACGCCTGAAGATATTCCTTCTACTTTTATTGATTCTGAAATGATTGAATTAGCTACAGGTACCATTGGCATTGCAATTGGAAATACAGTCCTAAGTAAAGGTATAATTCTTCCTGAATCCCAAAACCATTTAAATTTTGATATTTCCAGCTCGATGTTTGCTGGCGAGCCAGATCCTTGTGATTATCAATTTGGTTTAAATGGAACACTCTCGCTAATGATTGGATTTGCTATAGGTCTTCCTCCATTGTGGGATATTGAAAATGGTAAGAGTAGAATTGGAGTTTTTGGATTGATGGACCAAGGTTCTAATAATGGCAGGGGTTTAATACCTTCTCCTCCAGATCCCTGGTCAAGAGTCTATGCAGGTTGGGAGACTCCTAACACTATATCATCAAGTTCTCAGGTATCATTGCCTAAGAGAAGCGAAAATAATTTAATCAAAGTTGATATAAACGAATTTGAATACTTTATGATTGAAAATCGTAACAATCATTTTAAACCAGGAATAAGCATAGATTCAATAAGATACAAAATGTATCAAGATACCAATAATTACCCCTCATTTATTAAAAGCTTAGTTGACTCTGTAGAAATTGAAAAAGATGAAAATGGTGTTCTTGTTAAACTCCCTAATTATGATTTAGGTCTTCCTGCATCAGGTTTACTTATTTGGCACATTGATGAAAGAATAATCAGTACAGGTATTAATTCATATGAGATTAATAAAGACCTAAACCGACTAGGTGTGGATTTAGAGGAATCTGATGGTGCTCAGGACATAGGATTTGATTCATTTTTTATGTTTGATGACCCCTCAGCTGGTTATTTTGGAGATATGTGGTTTGCAGAAAACCAAGAATACTATAGGGCAAATCCTCAAAACGAAGGTCTTTTGCCGGTATTTAATTCACAAACCTATCCTAATACAAATTCAAATGATGGTTCAAATAGTTATTTCTCTTTTGAAAATATTAGTTCTGCTAAAGATACAATCTCTTTTAGTGTTTATAACTATTTAAAACCATATGGTTTTAGAGATACTAGTTCTTTTTACAGATTGGGGATTAGGCCAGAGGGCTTCGAAAATAATATTATAGTTGGAGGTATTGATTCAATCTGGTTTATATCAAATTTTGGTAATACTTCAAAAAAATATTTTCATAAAATAAATTCAAACGAGTTGACTATTGGATTTTCAAAAGTAAATGATGATTTCTATTTAGAGATTTTTGAATATAATGGCAATAGCACTTCAAAAATAAATTATAAGTTTTCTGATTCTTTTGAAAAACTAGAATTTTCTAGTTTGTTAAATTTTGATTCGTTGATATATCCTATTTATAGTGATGATTTTTCAAGTGTTTCTTATTTAAATAAAAAACAATGGGATTCGCATAAAAATAGTGTGTTTGATAAAAACTATTCATACGCGTTGGACAGGGATAATGGATATCTATTTAGTTATAGAGCTGATAACATAGAAAATTTGTTTATCGATGATATATCGACTGCTTCTTTAATTGGTATTGACATTTCATTAAATGCTAGGTTGAATGCTTTAGTCGTTGGTAATGGTGGTTCCATAACAGCATATGATAACAGTCTCCATGTAATGGCTGGGTTTCCTTTAAATAAAAAATCCTCTGGTAAAGTATTAGCAAAAGATATACTCGGTAATGATTATCCTGAAATCATTGTTAAATCTTTAGATTCGAGCAAAATTTTTATTTTTGATTACAAAGGAGTTCTTTTACAATCTATTTCTAGTTCAAAAAATGATGATATAATGTTTCTTCATACAATTAATCAAAAAAACCATCTTTTTACTAAATATAGTGTTTTTGTTTTTGATGAAGAAATTAATGATAGTGGTAATAGTTGGGCTAATCTAAATGGTGACATTAGAAACTCAAGAAAATTAGAATTAAACTATAGTCCTACATCTAATAGTAATGATTTGATTTTAAGAGCATATTGCTATCCAAATCCGATCAAGTATGTATCGAACTCTAAGATTAGAGTTGAAACATATGATGCTAAAAGTATTGCCTTAAAGGTTTATGATTCAAATGGGATATTTGTGGATGAATTTTCAAATTATATTCAATCTGAGGGAACTCAAATATCAGAATGGAACTTCGATATTACAAATCTCGAATCAGGTATCTATTTTGGTCACTTGGATGTCAAACCAATGGAGTCCAGTGGTACAAAAAATGCTCAAACATTAATTAAAATTGCAGTTATAAAATGATATTCATTCTATCTGTTATTTTTGCTTTTCAAGCTACTTTGAATGGCCAAGCGAAGTATAACCATCCAGAGCTAAATTGGTATACTTTTGAAACCGAAAATTTTAAAATACATTATCACGAAGAGACTGAGATTTCTGCAAGAGAGGCGGCTACTGTTGCTGAGGTGGTTTTCCCTAAAATAACTTCATTTTATGACTTTTCCCCTGAAAGTAAAACAGATATAATATTAAAAGATACTGATGACTACTCCAATGGAGCGGCTTATTACTATGATAATAAAATTGTTATTTGGGCGACTCCTTTAAACTTTGAGTTAAGAGGTAGTCATAGGTGGTTACAGAATGTCATTACCCATGAATTTGCTCATATTGTCTCACTGCAAAAATCAATGAAAATGGGTAATAAAATTCCCGGGGCTTATTTACAGTTTATGGGGTTTGAAAAAGAAAAAAGAAAAGATGTTTTGTACGGTTTCCCAAATAGGCTGGTGAGTTACCCTATTCCAGCAACAGTTGTTCCCCCTTGGCTAGCTGAGGGGTCTGCGCAGTATATGTATGATGGTGCTGATTGGGATCATTGGGACACTCACAGGGATATGATTTTGAGAGATAGAGCGCTTAACGATAAATTACTTTCATTTAATGAAATGAATACGTTTGGTAAAAAAGGTATTGGTAATGAATCAACTTATAATTCTGGGTTCGCTCTTTCTAGATATATAGCTTATAAATACGGTTCAAATGTTATTAAAGATGTGATGCAAGAGCTGTCAAACCCTTTACAGTACTCAATAAATGATGCCTTTTATAATGTTATAGATGTTGATGGGGAAGTCATTTATAATGACTTCATCTTGACACTTAAAGAAAGATATGAAAAACTTTCAAGTCCCATTGACGTAAATAAGACAACACCAAATATTATTGCAGGTAAAGGTACAACAAATATGTTTCCGGTATGGGCTCCCGACACTAATGTTTTTGCATATCTAAGCAATAAGGGAAATGACTTTTTTGGGCAAACAGATCTATATATTTTAAATTTAGATGATAATAATGAAAAAAAGATTTCGGGATCTGTTTACTCTGCTCCAACATGGCATCCAGATGGATTGCATATTTATTATAGTAAAAAGCCTATGTTCCCAGATAAAAATGGGTCTAGATACTATGATATTTATGAATACAATCTATCTTCAGAAAAAGAAAAAAGACTTACGAATGGTGCAAGGTCTATTTCTCCCGTCTTTATTAAATCTGATAGTAGTATTGCATTTATTGCAACAAAAGATGGAGCGCAGGATATTTATATTTACGATTTGAAGGATAAAGAAATAATTCAGATTACTGATTTTAATAATAGGCCCATTATTAGTAGTCTGAATTTTAACAAATATGACAATAGTCTCTATTTCGATATATCAACACATCATTACAGGGATATAGGAAAAATTTCGTTGAATGATACAACGTTTAATATGGTGCTTAGTAATGATTTATGGGATGAGCGTAATATCACTTTTAGTAATAATGGTTCTGTTATATATGCTGATGATAAAAGTGGGATTTTTAATCTTTATCTAATCGATGAGAAAAATAAAAAACAAGGTTATGTGACAAACGTTCTTGGTGGTGCCTTTATGCCAAGTATGAACCAAAATGGAAGGTTAATATACTCGCTATATCACGATGGTGCGTATAAAATTGCATTGATAGATACACTGGCAATAATTGAGGATGATTTAGTTGGCTATGCAAACAACTATTATCAAAAAAATGCAAACCTAACTGCTCCTATTACTAAACTTGATACATCAAAGGCTCACAAGTATGTAGATCAATTTCCAAACATGTTTTTAATGCCAAAATTAATGTATGAATATGGTACCGCTAAGCCAGGGTTTTATTTTTATTCAAGTGAGATTTTAGAGAGGTTAAGTTTATTTGGAGGTATGTCACTAAATAGTCGAATGGATGCAGACTTGTTCTTCATTTTTGAGTTTAATCGGTTTTACCCAACAGTCTTCTTTGAAACGTTTTACCTCACACGAAATACTTCAGATCAGACTAGATATCAAGACATTTATGAAATAGATAGTGATATCAAATTTAGAATGCTCCTTTTTCGCCCTGGAATAAAATTTCCTTTATATGGTAGCACTATCGAAATATTTAGTTCGTTTCAACGATACAGAGCATTTGTTAAAGAATCACTGCCTCTGGAGAATATCGAAGCAGGAGTAGCCTACGATTACTACAAGGGGATTTCATTGAATTTCGATTGGAAATTAAATGTAATTAAACCTCGACTTGACGGAAGTATAAATCCGTCAAATGGCTTTATTTTAGCTGCAAAACTAGATTTTGAAAAAAATAATTTTATTGATGGTCTTGATTTGTCAGATGCTGGCACATTGGTTGAAGATTTTAAAAATAATGATTTAACTCGTGTTCAGGGTGAATTAACCTATCATTATGAAATACCTTGGGTCGAGAGATTAACAACGAGTCTGCATTTGAGTGGTGGATATATGTCAAATGCAAAAGTTGATTCATTCTTTCATTTTTTTAATGGCGGTATGAGCGGTCTTAAAGGTTATCCTTTTTATGGTATTGAAGGAACAAAATCTGCTTTGATTGATTTAACTGTAAGGCTTCCCATTTTTCGTGAAGAGCATATAAAATTAGGTTGGTTTATTATGCAGAATAGTGTCTTGGGAGCAGTTTTTCAAATCGGTGATGCTTGGAGAGAAAAAAATGATCAAATGTGGAAAAAATCTATTGGTCTTCAATGGCGTATTAATGGTTTCTCATTTTATAATTATCCAACAGCAATTGAATTAGAAATTCATAGAGGCTTAACTAAATTTGAAAGAGTAATAAAAGGAGATTCATACTCTTATGGTAAAGAAAACAGAACATATTTTAAATTATTATTTGATTTTTAAATTAGCGTTATTGACAGTTTTAATAATGCCTATCGCTGGGCAAGATACTTCGAAAGTAATTGTTAAAAACGATTCTACTTTTTATCCAGGTAAGCCACTAATAATGTCCTTATTGATACCAGGATTAGGCCAGGTTTATAATAAGGAACCGCTCTGGAAACCAAGTCTTTTTATAGCGACTGAAATAGTCAGTATTACAAGCATATTTTACGCAAACAAAAAAGCAGATGAAATTAGACTTGATTACCAAAAGTTTGCGGATGAGAATTGGAATATTCAAAATTGGTGGAACTTTACTCAATCAGGACCTACAACAGTTGAAAACAACGGACTAAATTTTTGGGATAATAAATTAAAGGCAATGAGAGATTATGTAGGTACACATCATCTAACTGTTCACCTAAAGGGTGATCTCGTCAACTTATTTAATACGGAATTTTTAACATCAGATAGTCTTTCCCTCTTGTCTAGTTATCTTGATAGCGATGATGTTACAATGGTTAAAGATAGGCACTATTACGAAAATATTGGCAAGTATGATCAGTTCGTTGGAGGTTGGTCTGATGTCGCTACTGATTGGTATTGGGAAGAAAAAGATGTTGGTGATAGTACTGAGATCGTTATTAAAACACCTAATAAACAAAGTTATCTTGATGAGCGTTATAAATCAAATCAATGGTTATCTTTTGCTAAATTTAGTGTGAGCGCAATGATGTTTAATCATGTAATAAGCGGGTTAGAAGCTGTCTACGCTAACAGAATTAATAAAAACAATAAAACTCGAAAGGATTCTAAGGATATTAACCTTGATTTAGGCTTGTTATTTAATCCAAGTAACAAGACTGGTATAGGTGGTTTGTCCTTTAGACTTAATTTTTAAAATGAAATATCTTAGCTTTATATTAGTTATCTTTGTTGGTTGTTCATCTAGCTTACTCGATGAGTCAATTCCTCTAGCTGACCGCCTCAAAATCGGAATGGATTTATTAGATCAAGAAAAGTTTGTAAAAGCTCAGGGTGAGTTTAAATATGTTTTATCCAGGGGAACGGGGACTGACTACGGGGACGATGCTCAGTTTTTTCTAGCTGAATCTTATTTTTTGAATCAAGAATATATGTTGTCAATACAAGAATATGAAAATTTGACAAGAAAAATGGCCTTTAGCCCATATTTTGAAAAGTCTAGATTTAGAATATGTGAAGCATATAGGATTGAAAGTCCAAATTATTACAATGATCAATCTTATACTGAAAAAGCATTGGAAAGATATCGTGAGTTTCTAGATGATTTTCCTGAATCCGAGAATAGTCAGGTTGTAACAGAATCGATGAATGTATTAAGAAATAAACTAGCAAAAAAATTATATGAAACAGGGATTTTATATATGAAAATGGATGAGTTTGAACCTGCAAGAATGTCTTTTAATGCCGTGATTGATCAATATTATGATACGGATATTATTGAAAAAGTTCATTTTGAGGTTATTAAGTCCTATGCAAAAGAAGGTAATTCTCTGAAAGCTGAAAAGCATTGGGTTGACAAGGGACAATCATACATATCAAATGAAGAAATTATTAATGAAATAACTGAACTCTTTTCTACTAAAGAATAATAATGAAAATTTGCATATTTGGTGGAACGTTTGACCCTCCTCACATTGGTCATTTGCTTATAGCTCAAACTGTTTGTGAGGTTGAAGACTTTGATAAAATTCTGTTTGTACCAGCATATTCGCCACCGCACAAAAATCAAATTACGGATATTGAACACAGGATAAATATGGTGAAAATTGCTATTCGTGATAATCCTAAATTTGAATACTCCGATGTTGATGTCATTAGAAAAGGTACTTCATATACTTTTGACACAATAGTAGATATAAAAAAACGAATGAACGTCTCAAAAGATGAAATATATTATCTCATTGGTAGTGATAGCTTAATCGATTTTAAAAACTGGAAAAAACCAAGAAAAATCTTAAGGGAGGCAAAAGTTATTGTAGCTATTCGACCTGGATTTAGTCCAAGTGATATACCCCATTGGATTTTACAAGAAGTTCATTTTGCAAACATACCTCGGTTCGAGTTATCATCTTCTACGATAAGATCACGGTGGATAAAGGACCTTACTATTCGTTATATGGTTACTTTACCAATCTGGGATTATATAAATAAGAATAAATTATATAGCTTGAAGACTTAGGTCTATCCAGAAAAATCTAGATACCATCTTACAAGGTTTATTGAAACTAGTATAGTTCCTTGTAATCGGCTTATCTGCCAGTTTGTTCTCATCATAATTAATACCATTGCAACCATTACAATTAAAACTACAATGCTTGAGTGAATATCAGATTGAATATTAGTTGGATTTATAATACCTGCAAGTCCAAGCACTCCAAGTAAATTAAATAAATCGCTACCAATAAGGTTACCAATTGCCATTCCGTGCTTATTTTTGAATGCTGCTGTTAATGATGTAGCTAGCTCTGGAGCAGAGGTACCTGCAGCAACGATAGTTACAGCAATTACCCAATCTGAAACCCCAAAAGTGCTTGCAAGTGAGGAAGCGTGTTCAACCATTAAGTGGCCACCAAGGACGATAGAAATGAGCCCTGCAAAAAACCATAAATATGATTTTAAATCTGCAGACTCAGGGTGTGTTTCCTCCATTGGTTCTTTTTTAATAAATAAGAAAATAATATACCCTATTAATGCAAGAAAAAGAAAAGACCCTTCTGCTGCGGTTATCGCATCAGTTATATCCCAGCCATTGAAACCAAAGAATAAAACATAAATCAATATTGTAACAAACAGTAAGAATATGCCATCTCTATACAATAATTTCGGTGTAATGGTGATTGCACGCACCATCGCGGTGCCACCAAGAATAAATCCTAAATTAAAGATGTTAGAGCCAACAACATTGCCTATTGATATATCGGTTTGACCTGTTAATGCGGCTTTAATGGTTACTGCGAATTCTGGAGCAGATGTACCAAAAGCAACAACAGTTAATCCTATTACTAAATCAGAAATTTTTAATGAATGAGCTATCTCAGCAGCCGCTTCAACAAGCCAATCTGCTCCTTTCCATAACATTAGTATAGAAAAAATGACTAAAACTATGTCCAGTAATAAAATCAAGAATATACCTTTTTATTATTTTGTTAATGTTTGAATTGAAAATTTACACAATATTTGAATTATGTAGGTTCTTATTTAGTCTTTAAATATTATCTAATTATTAAAATCTTCACTACTTTTTCTATACGTAATATATAAGTAATTTAACGATATGATAGATTTTCAAAATGTTTCCTACACACACCTAAAGGGAAGAGGTGTAACTAATCTATCTTTTTCAATTGACGATGGAGAATTCGTATTCTTGATTGGGCCAACTGGCTCAGGAAAAACCACTCTAATGAGATTAATCTATTTTGATTTGCTTTGTGATTCAGGAAAAGTAAATGTGGGAAATTTTAATTCAGATAGAATTAAAAAAAATCAAATTCCTCTTGCAAGAAGAGATATTGGAATGGTATTTCAAGACTATCATCTTTTAAATGATCGTAATGTATTTCACAATGTGGCCCTTCCATTACATGTTATCGGTTGTGATGCTAGTGAAATTTCATACAGAGTAGAGGATGCATTAGAATTAGTGGGTTTTGAAGGTAAAAGGAGTCATTATCCACACGAGTTATCCGGCGGTGAAAAACAAAGAGTAACGCTTGCTCGAGCTATTGTAAAAGAACCTAAACTAATTTTAGCTGATGAGCCTACTGGGAACCTCGATCCTGTAGCCGCGTTTGAACTTGTGCAGCTACTAGAAACAATAAATAATGAAGGCACAACTATTTTAATGGCCTCACATAACTATAACCTTATTAAGGGTAGAGGTCGTCGTATAATAGAGCTAAAAGACGGTTTGATGCGAGGAAGCTGATGGACAAATTTTTATACTTAATTTCTGAAGGTTTAAAAAATGTCTGGCGACATAAAATGACTACATTCACAGCAGTATTCTCATTATTTCTTGCTCTGTATTTTGTTGGTCTTTTGGCAACAGCGGGTGAAAATACAAAATCAATTCTTCAATACCTCCGTTCGAAATATAAGATAGAAGTCTTTTTTAAGCAGAATATGGATTTAAAGAGCGCAAAGAAGGTTTCTGATTCGATTCTTGAAGTAAAAGGTGTTCGTTCATCTACTGTAATTAATAAAGAGGATGCAGTTAGGATTTTTAAGGACCAATTTGGGGAAGATATCATTGGTGTTTTAGGCTACAACCCCTTACCAATTAGTGCTGTTGTAAATCTTAAGCGGAATTCTGATGAAATGTTGAAGGTCGCGCCTGTTGTATCTCAAATAAAAAAAATGAAAGGTGTTCAGGAGGTTCGATATCAAGGACATCTAATTAATAAAATTGAGAGGACCTATGCAAAGTTCATGCAATTATTTCCTGGTTTTGCAATATTATTTATATCTGTTGCCGTTTTCTCATCTATAATACAGTAAAATTATCGATATTCTCTAGAAAAGAGCTTATTGATTCATTAAAATTGATTGGTGCAACCAAATTATTTATTCAAATGCCTTTTATTTTTGAAGGTCTTATTGATGGAATTTTAGCTACTCTAATTTCGATTCCGTTAATTATAGGTACTGTAAGTGGTGCTAATTATATGATAGATAATTTTACTAGTTGGAACATTGAGCTTACGGTTGCTCCAATGTTGTTTATATGGCTTACTTTACTATCTGGCATTATTTCTGTACTAGGTAGTTATAGGGCAGTGTCAGGAATAATGAAATAGGCTTTATTGACCTCATTTATTTCTAAAAAAACTATAAATAAAACAAATTATTGATTGGAGTCCATTTTGACAGAAAAGAAAACTGCTAAGACAAAAAAGCAGACTGTAAAAAAAAAGCAAGTAACGAAAAAATCTAAGCCAAAAGCAGATGGCTTAAAACTTGAGAATGAAATCAATGTTCTTAAAGACAAACATATTAGGTTGAAAGCTGAGTTTGAAAACTTTAGAAAAAGAAAAAATAAAGAAATTTCCTCATTATTACAATATGATGGTGAAAGTATAATCAAAGAAGTTCTTCCTATTTTTGATGACTTGAATAGAATGGTTGATTCTGCAGAGAACTCAAATCTGAAAAATGAAAATTCATTAGTCGATGGGATTAATTTGCTCAAATCCAAAATTGATAAATTTCTTGAATTAAAAAATATTGAGCCTTTTGGAATAGTAGGAGAGAGTCTAGATCCGCAAATTCACGATGCCATGCTAACACAAAAAGATGATAAAAAAGAGGATGACGTAATTCTTAGTGTCTTTGAAAAGGGATATAAATATCATGATAAGGTCATTCGTCATGCAAAGGTAGTGGTGAATAAAAAATGAGAGATTTTTATGATGTTCTTGGCGTTTCCAAAAACGCATCTGCCGATGAAATAAAAAAATCTTATCGGAAACTTGCTTTGAAATTCCATCCAGATAAAAACCCTGGTGATGAACAAGCTGAGAAAAATTTTAAAGAGGCCGCAGAAGCATATAGCATATTAAGCAATAGCCAAAAAAGAGGACAATATGACCAATTTGGTCATGCTGGAGTAGGAATGGGTTCTCAGGGTGGTGGTGGCTTTGGAGGAGGGGGTGCCCATATGAACATGGATGATATTTTCTCACAATTCGGAGACATTTTTGGTGGTGGTAGTCCATTTGGTGATATATTTGGTGGCGGAAGACAAAGAGGTGGTAGGTCAAAGGGTGCAGATATAAGAATTAAACTATCTCTTGACTACGAAGAAATAAATAAAGGTGTTGAAAAAAAGATTAAAATAAAGCGATCTGTTTTAGCCGAAGGCGTTAAGTTTACAAATTGTGCCACATGTGGTGGACAAGGGCAAGTTACGCAGATAACTAATACGGTGCTTGGTAGAATGCAACAAACTGGTGTTTGCCCTAGATGTAGCGGCAGTGGAAAGACTATTGGACATAGGCCTAGTGGTGTTGCTCCTGACGGCATGATAAAAAAAGACAAGACAATTAATATAAAAGTACCAGCCGGTGTTGAATCTGGGAACTATATGACAGTAGAGAATCAGGGCAATGAGGACGTTAATGGTTCTCCAGGTGACTTGTTAGTTGTTTTCGAAGAAAAACCCCATGAATATTTTGTTCGAGATGGAGAAAATATTTTCATTGAACTTACGATCAATTACCCCGATGCTGTTTTTGGTAATAAAATTGATATTCCAACATTAGATGGTAAATCTGCTCTGAAAATCCCAGCAGGGATACAATCTGGAAAGCTACTCAGAATGAGAGGTAAAGGTTTTCCTATGCTGAGAAGTTCTTCAAAGGGTGATCAAATTGTTAGGGTGGTAATAAACACTCCGAGTTCTTTTTCGAAGGGTAGTAAAAAAATAATTGAATCTCTGAAGACTGAATTAGACCCAATTAAAAACCCTTATTCCAAAATAGATATATAATCATAATATTTCTTTTATCATTATAAAGAAAATATTAACCATGATGCCTCTTGGTTTATTAATATTAAGCGCTATTGTAGTTTAATATTATTATAACTAATACAGAGAAATACGTTTACATGTCAAAATTAAATCAAAAAAAATTGTCAGATTTATTAGAACTTGTTACAGTTCTTGCATTTCTTTTTCTTATTTTTGTTATTTATGCACCAGTCTCAATCTGGTCAGAAGAACAAAAGTTTGAGAAAGAAAGTCGTTTTAATATGCAAAATATTTACGACATGGAGGCTTTTTATGAGCAATTGACTGGCTCTTACAATTCTAATTTTTATGAGACAATAAAAGTAGTCAACTCTGCTAGAGATTCACTTTCAGCTGACTCTCTGTACGTTGGCGAACAATCTCTTTATCTTTCGGGTAAAGAATATATTGTAGATATAAATGAGACTTTTGGTTTCAATTATGATACTACTTTTGGATTTTTGAGTTATCGTCGTGACACTATCCTTGATACCACTGTGCAAATAGTAATGTTCTCACAAGAATTGGGTAGGAACGATACGAGTTTTACTCAAAAAAAATTCTTAACTACTTACACGCAAGATCCTAACTTTGTGGCTAAGCTTAATGAAGAGCCATTGAAGCGAGTGGAACTTATTGAGTATTATAAAACTTTTGTGCCTGATTCAAGTACGTTTGATTGCCCGCTTAGTGGTGATAATTATATTCTAGAAGTAGATAAAGAAAATAAAAAAGTAAAAGTTAGGAGCCCTATTACGAAAGAAAATGCTTATAAGGACCCAAGATTTCTTATTTTTTCTCTTAAATCCTCAGGCCATGGTGAGATCAATGATGGAAGCCGTAGCTGGGATTAGATAGCCTAGTATATTATGATAGGAATCGTTATTTCAGATAAGTCCCTCACTGCTGGTGTTTGGTCAGATGATGAAAATGGTGGGCTTACGCTTCATAACGTAAAACAAATAGATTATAATGACCCGATAGATAATCTAATTTTTAGTGAAGGTGATTTAAACTCAATTTTAGGTATAGCACTTAGAAGAACATCAGAGTTAATCCCTTTCAGTGGCCAAGATATAGCTGTTGCAATATCAGACGATTTTGTTTATCACGATTCAGTGGAGACTGAAATCGACTTAGCTAGAGAGGATTATTGGGATTATATAAAATGGATTGAAACCAATAAAAATAGGCCTGATAATCAAAATATGTCTATTTTCGGGCAAATTTATCTTCCAGATGAAGTAAATATTCACACAGTTGCGGTGTCGTCAACATTAATAAGGACGATTAAATTATCTATATCAGAACTTGGTGGAAATCCTTTTTGGATGGGACCGTTTAGCTCTGTAGTTATGGATGCTGGGCATGTATCAGACGCAGCTATAGTACATAAAAATAAAAACCAGTATAAGTTTTTAATGGTAAAAAACTGCAGGTTCGATCATGGAACCATCGCTTTTAGTTCTGGACAACCAAAGTTGATTTCATCAACAGAGGAAGAAGAATATACATTAGGTTCATTTAAACTCATTCCTTCTGATATTGATGACGTTCCTGTTTATAGCCCTGATAAATTAGGTCGACAAGCTTTAACGTGTTGGGAAAAATCTGATTTAAGGGTTATGACTCCTTTTGATGATATGAAACTCACTAGTACTATTTCTGGAACCACTGAGCATTATGAATCTAATGTACTTACAAGTTTAGCTATTGGGGCAAGCTCTAGACATTCATTCAATTTTTTTGAAGAAGAAAAGATATATGATTTTCTTTTTACGGAAATATTTTCTGAAGAAAAAGATATTGAAAAAGAAACATTTTCTGTACCTCAAGTTGAAATAACACCACAAAAAAAGAAGCGGAAATCTGAACCCATTTCTGGAGGTGAAATGGTTTGGCTTTTGTTTGCATTAATCGTCATAATGGGTCTGTTTTTTGCGATGAATTATGTAAAATTCCGTGAGAGTATAAACAAACCTCTTTTTGGCGAAAATGAAGAATATGTAATTAAAAAAATTGACCCGATTGATCTCAAAGAACGCTCTCAGGGCATGGTTGATTATGATATTAATATGCATTTACAGTCTAGAGAAATTTCTAAGGTTGTTTCTAAATTATTTCAATCCACAGAACTAAAACTTTACAATAATCTTACAATTACAGGTACGTTTATTAGCTTAGAGTATATGAGCGGATTAAATCCCGATATCGAACATATTGTTGGGTTAGAGACCACCAGTTATTCTATGGAATCGGCAGGTTCAGATAGTACAATGTTTCTCTGGTATTATAGTTTTGATTTTCCAGAGTTGAATAAGTCAAATGACATTACAATTGGAATTGATAAAAGTGATTTTCTTACACAACTCGATTCAACGATTAATGATTATACAATTAGAGAATTTGATCAGTTTTATAAGACGAATAGAATTTATGAGCCAGTTTTAATTTGGGTTCGGGGTGACGAAGAGATCAGAAAAGCCACTGAAATTTTAGTAGAATCTGGACCAACAGTACTTTTAAGAAAATTTGTTTTATTTAATGAGGTAGATAAACCTGATCCTAGAGCTGGATTTTATGTCTCATTTTTAAGTAATTAGTTTTTGTGAAAATATTAAGCGGCACCTATAAGGGTATTCGTATTGAGACAACGAAAAACGCTTCTTACAGACCAACTAAGTCTAGAGTTCGAAAAAGTATATTTGATATTCTTAGCCCTTTCCATTATGCAAATATTTTAGATCTATATTCTGGTTCTGGAATTTTAGGGTTTGAGTCAGCAAGTAGAGGTGCGACTTCAGTAACATTTGTTGAAAATAATTTTAAAAATATAAAATTACTTACACATAATAAAGTCAAATTTAATGACACTGATTTTTCAGTTATAAAAAACAATGTTGAAACATTCTTAAAAAAATCTGAGAAAAAATTTGATTTAATTTTTGCGGACCCCCCTTATGGAAAGGTCGACTATGAGTGGTTGTTTAATAGCTGTAAAGAAAAAATATCTAAAAGTGGTAAATTAGTAGTAGAAATGAATAACAATAATTTTACATATAATAACTGCGTTGAAAAAATCTATGGTGAAACAAAGGTTATGTTCTATAATAAAATATGAAGCGTATTGTATACCCAGGAACATTTGACCCTATTCACAATGGGCACTTAGACATTGCTTTGAAAGCAGCGGAACTATTTGATGAGCTGATTTTAGTGGTGGCCGTAAATCAAGAAAAATCTCCATTATTCAGTGATTCTGAAAGAGTTGCATTAATTAAAGAAAGTCTCGCAGGTGTGAAAAATATCAAAGTAGACACTTTCAACGGCTTGATTGTCGATTTTGTACGATCTAATGATGCTGTTGCTATTATTAGAGGTTTAAGGCATGTGAGTGATTTTGAATTTGAATTTCAAATGGCAATGATGAACTTTAATTTAAATCCAAACATTAAGTCTATGTTTATGATGCCAGATGAAAAATATATTCATCTTAATTCAACGGTTATCAAGGACGTCGGTAGGTTAGGTGGAAATATATCTGATTACGTTCCTAAATGTGTAGAAGATGCATTATATGAGAAGTATAGTGTCTGATTATTATTAGATTCGCACTCTAAATATCCTTTAAAAAATTTAATTATGCCTACATACGACTATATTTGTAAAAAATGTGAAAAGATGGTTGAGTATTTCCAATCTATGTCTGATGCGCCAAAAAAAGAGTGTCCAGATTGTAAGGAAGATAGCTTAAGAAGAGTCATCAGTGGTGGCACGGGTTTGATTTTTAAAGGTTCCGGTTACTATTTAACAGATTATAAAAATAAAAAAAACAAATCGCCTGAAAAAAAAGATACAGGCGCGAAGAAAAAAGAAAAAACAAGTAAGAAAAAAATAGAAAGTTGATTATCAAATGACACAAAGTAAAAAAATTGAAATGACAGATCAGGGTTTATCTGTTCCTAATAATGTAAAAATCCCTTTTATCGAAGGTGATGGAATCGGTGTTGATATTTGGGCCGCTTCATCAAATGTTTTTAATAGCGCAGTAGAAAAAGCTTATGCTGGCGAAAAGTCGATTGAATGGGTGGAAGTATTAGCTGGGGAGAAAGCTTTTAATAATAATGGTGAGTGGCTTCCTCAAGAGACACTTGATACTATTTTAGATCATAAAATTGCTATCAAAGGTCCATTAACTACTCCTATTGGTGGAGGTATTCGCTCCCTCAATGTGGCATTAAGACAAAAATTAGATCTTTATGCGTGTGTGCGTCCAGTGCGTTGGTTCTCCGGTGTTCCTTCACCGGTTAAAGAACCCGCAAAAGTTGACATGGTTATATTTAGAGAAAACACTGAAGACATTTATGCTGGAATTGAATGGATGCATGGATCTGAAGGCATTGAAAAAGTTAAGAAGTTTTTAATTGACGATCTTGGTGTTACAAACATTAGATTTCCAGATACTGTTAGTTTGGGTGTAAAGCCGGTTTCTAAAGAAGGTACTGAACGTCTAGTGAAAGCGGCAATCGATTATGCCTTAGAACAAAAAAGAGAATCAGTTACATTGGTCCATAAAGGCAATATAATGAAATTCACTGAAGGTGCATTCAGAGACTGGGGCTATCAACTTGCAAAAGAAAGTTACGGCTCACATGACTTAGATGGTGGCCCGTGGCAAGTAATTAAAAAAGACGGCCATGAATTAATTATAAAAGATGTTATCGCAGATGCATTTTTACAACAAATTTTATTAAGACCTTCAGAATATGATGTGATTGCGACATTGAATCTAAATGGTGACTACATTTCAGATGCTCTTGCTGCTATCGTAGGTGGTATTGGAATCGCTCCAGGTGCGAATATTAATTACACCAGTGGTCATGCTATATTTGAAGCGACTCATGGTACGGCACCAAAGTATGCTGGTCAAGACAAGGTAAACCCTAGCTCAGTAATTTTATCTGGAGTTATGATGCTGGAATATATGGGCTGGCAAGAAGCTGCTGACTTAATTGTTAAAGGTATTGAGGGAGCTATCGGCCATAAGAAAGTCACCTATGACTTCCACCGCTTAATGGAAGGCGCTGAAGAACTGAAATGTTCTGAGTTTGGACATGAAATAGTGTCCAACATGGGGTAATATATTTTCCATACAATTATCTATATGCAGCCTTGTAATTAATGTTTATAGATTACACTCAAATAGAGATTGCTGCTGGTAACGGTGGCGCTGGGGCCGTATCGTTTCGAAGAGAAAAGTTTATTCCTAAAGGCGGGCCAGATGGTGGTGATGGTGGAAGAGGAGGTCATGTTATTATTAAGGTTGACACAAACCTTCACACCCTACAAGACATAAGGTATCGAAGGCGATATAAGGCTGAGAATGGACATTCTGGAGGTGGTAGTAACAAAACCGGCAAGACTGGAAAAGATATTATCATTCTTGTTCCAGCTGGCTCAGTAATAAGGAAAAAAGATTCAAAAGAAACGATAGTAGATCTAACTATTAATGACGAAGAGTATATTATATGTAACGGCGGGCAAGGTGGTAAAGGTAATGCTAGATTCAAAACAGCTACAAAACAAGCCCCCAGGCAATCTCAGTCTGGTATTAAAGGTGAGATAGGTCATTTTGATATAGAACTAAAAGTTCTAGCGGATGTTGGTCTTGTCGGACTACCTAACGCGGGTAAATCGACGTTATTAGCTAGCATATCCTCTGCGAGGCCCAAAGTAGCAGATTATCCCTTTACGACTTTAAAACCTAATTTAGGCATTGTTAAGTATGGCGATTACGATTCTTTTGTAATGGCGGATATACCTGGCTTAATTGAAGGAGCTAGCTTAGGAAAAGGTCTCGGTCATCAGTTTCTAAAACATATTGAACGAAATAGAATACATTTATTTTTAATTGATTGTTTAGAAGAGAAACCTTTAGATGTCTATAACACGCTGAAAAATGAACTAAAAACTTTTAATAAAGAACTAGCTAATAAGCCACATTTAGTATGCAGAACAAAGTCAGACCTCAAGCAAGAACTGTCAGATCAATGGGATGAATTTGATGAAGAGTTTTTTGATATATCATCGGTTACGAAAGAAGGTATCAGTGAATTGATTTTTTCTTTAGCCGAGTTGTTAAATAAATAAAAAGTATAACATTATTATAATATAATTAAATACTAATATTGCAGAACTTAAAAGATAAAACAATCATTAATAATCTTCGTTGGCTGTCTTGTATTTAAATATTAATTTCTATTGCTAATAATTATCTGGAGAGGTGGCCGAGCGGCTGAAGGCGCCCGCCTGCTAAGCGGGTATACGGTTTAACACCGTATCGAGGGTTCGAATCCCTCTCTCTCCACAGTTTTATTGTCGAAAACCTCGTGCAAAGCGGGGTTTTTTGTTATACAGCTGCAAGTGTCTATTTATTGTTAAAAAGCCAGTTTAGTAGCAAAAAAAGCTACATATCTGCTACTTGAATATTAGTTATCTATCTTATTTCAAGATACAAATAAAAATAAATTGTGATTTTAAACTCCCTAAATACTGGACTAATTATTATTTAATATTACTTAACACTTGACATGTATAGTAATAAGTTAATAACTTTAATCATAGCAGATACCAAAAAAAATAAAGTAAGGAGTAAAGGATGAATACAAAAAAACATATAACATTAGCAGGTGATTCAATTTTTGATAATCAAATTTATGTTCCTGGACAACCAGATGTTGCTAAACAACTAAGAAGTCATTTAGGTGGTGACGTTGAAGTTACCCTTTTAGCTATTGATGGTGATATAACTCAAGGTGTCAAGGATCAGCTGAATCGACTTCCAATTGAAACATCTCATTTATTCATAAGCGTAGGAGGGAATGATGCTCTCGCTTACTTGAATAGATTATTGGATCCTGTTTCTAATATCGGTGAGGGCTTTCTAATATTTAGTAACATTCAAGATGAGTTTAGAAAAAGATATCGTAAAATGTTAAAAAACGCATTATCCTATAATATGCCTACAACTGTATGTACTATTTACCGCCCATGTTTTAATCATCGTAATTCATCACGTGTATCACAATTTTTAAGTTATGGAATACCAACTGAAACATTGCAGAAAGTTTCTGTAACTGCCTTAACAACATTCAATGATATTATTATGGAAGAAGCCGTTAATGCTGGAATTCCAATAATGGATCTTAGAGTGATGTATGATAATGAGAAAGATTATGCAAATCCAATAGAGCCTTCTACAAATGGAGGAAAGAAAATGGTGTCGATGATAGATCGTATATGCAATGAACATGCATTTGAACTCGGAAATACTACATTGTACGCTTAGTGTAATTTTTATACATTCTATCTATGGGTAAGCAATATACAATCAGCGAAATAGCATCTGATACTGGAATTACTCGTAGAACAATTCATTATTATATCAAAAAAAAGTTGATCCCTCCCGCGCACCGTCCGAAAGATGATGCGGGAGCAGGAGGGGGAGCTTATTATAGCGATGATCATGTTATTCGATTAAAGCTAATAAAATTAATGAAAAACGATCATTTTAAGCTTTCAGGTATTAGGGAAGCCTTAGATGGTATGACAATATCACAAATGGAAGATATACATAGAAGAGCAAAAGCGGGCAATGCTAATTGGGACTTTCAATCATTACAGAATAGAATGGTGGAAAGTGAAGAAAACAATCTAAATGATCCTCAAAACTCTGCAGCGGGAATTAGTGGGAAAGGTTTGACAAATGAAACAAAAAATGAAGATGATTACAACTATTTAAAGCATTTAAAACGCACATCATTACCTGACTCATCGTGGAATAGATTCTATGTTATAGATGGAGTGGAAATAAACATTAGGTCTGACGTTATGAAGAAATATAAAACAGAAGTAATGTGGTGGATAAAATATCTCAGAGGCCAAGTATAATAAATAAAAAAAATATT
>Ga0115572_10000808_pt1 | contig 25925 bp, 41 predicted proteins | sample COGITO_mtgs_1206_FD_88681 | JGI IMG/M metagenome (GOLD analysis project Ga0115572, IMG submission 88681) | Pelagic marine microbial communities from North Sea - COGITO_mtgs_120607 | ecosystem: Environmental > Aquatic > Marine > Epipelagic | place: Germany:Helgoland, sampling site Kabeltonne... | reverse complement strand
AGAAGATGATGTAACCGTATTTTACGGTCGAGATCGAAATGAAAGTGACCAGTCCGCCGAAATCTCACCTTCCCTGGTCGAGTTTGTTGCTGAGGTCGGAGAAGGTGGTGAAGAATTTGGATACGTCCTTCGGCGCGATGGAACTTGGACGATTGTTGACCGCTACGCTGATAAGGTCATCGAAGAAAACGGCGACGACGAAATTGTCCTGGCCCGTGCGGAACTGATAAGAAACGTGCGGCGAACGCAGCTAGGTGGTTAAAGGATGAAATCGTATTTTGTGTGAAATGACCCGATCACGAAATGTTACAGTATCTTGAAAATCCCTCCCGAATGACTATATTGGTAGTGTAAGAGAGAGAGAGAAACGGAGACAAAAGATGTGGAAAGTGACTTGGAACTGGATCGGCGCTAAAGGTCTTGCGTCCGGCGAAAAGGTCTTTAGCAAGAACTATCAGGCGCAGAGTTTTGCCTATTTGCTGATGGCCAACGCCGAGATTGATGAAACCAATGTGGAGAAGGTTTGATGACAAGGGAGTATAGCTTGTTCGGAGACCTGGACGGTATGACCGTCCGTGATCTGCGCGAAATGTTGGATAAGTATTCCGATGAAACGGTCTTGGACGCTCGGACGCGCACCGTCCGTGGTTATGGACGCTATGGATACTATGGACCGAGCGAGGAAGAAGAATACTTCGTTTTTATTGCCGATTAACTAGAAAAAATGTTGACATTGTTATAAATAAGAACTACAATGCTAACACATGCTCTTTAAAACTAACTAATGGTACTTCCCTAGATGAACGCAATCCTGCGTGATTCGATGATGGGACCGGATATTTTGATGTCTGGTTCAGACCAAATAATGTGTGCTGGACGAAAACGTCGCTGCGTTATTTTGGAATCTCTCTCCCCTTCTGGACCAGACCTCTAAATATCTGCCTTCAAAGCATAAATGGTGATGCATCGGTTTTGTAATCCGAGGAACAGGGTCCGATTCCTTGTGAAGGCACCAAAAAATATAGTACGGTGGCGGACTGGTAACGCACTGGATTGCAAACCCAAGGTCTAGAAATAGAGCGAGTTCGATTCTCGCCCGTACTTCCAAGTTTGGCCTGTTGATGTTAATGGTAGCATACCGGATTGTCTATCCGAGGGCAGGGGTTCGATCCCCCTACAGGTCGCCAAATATCCGGACGTGGGAAAGTTTGGTTAATCCGTCTGTTTTGGGAACAGAAGAACGCTGGTTCAAATCCAGCCGTCCGGACCAAAATACATGCGCTGTGACAGGAGGGAAGCACGGTTCGACTCCGTGTGTTTGGGGGTTCCAATGAAAATGCGACGGCAACCCGAAGGTTCAAATCCTTCCACAGCGCACCAGATTAGGAAGTGAGACTTGGTAGTCAGAGGAGTTTTATAAACTCTTTGCGCCGGATTAGCGCCTTTGAGATGGATCGTAACCATCCACTTCCACCAAATATTCCCACTGACCGAGCAAGTGAACGGGCCTGACTGTTAATCAGAGATTGCCAGGGGCGGTACCTGGAGTGGGAGCCAGTTTTACTAAAAGCGAGTTCAAGAATTGAAGCGATTGATAGTCCTTCGGTAGAGGGGTTGATGTCCCGCGTGACTAACCAATGATGTCCGCAATCACATCACTTATTCGGTACTAGGGAGCGTAGACCTAGATAAAACGTCCTGTTCGGGATAGTGCCACTCAAGATAGTCCTGTGGCGTAAATGGAAACGTAGTTGCCTGATTAGCGACGGTTCGAGGTTCGATCCCTCGCAGGACTACCAAACGCGGGTGTAACTTCATGGAGACTGGTGTCTTCAGCAGCCTTCCAAGCTGTGAGTAAGGAGTTCGATTCTCCACATCCCGCTCCAGATCCCCCTCGCTGGTGGTTTACCAAGCAAGGTCTTCTAAGCCGACGCACGAAGGTTCGATTCCTTCCGAGGGGACCAAAATATATATGACGATGTAGTTCAAAGGTAGAACAACGGCTTCCAAACCCGTAGATGCGAGTTCGATTCTCGCCATCGTTGCCAGATTGCCGAGGAGAGCGGGGGCTGGTCTCATAAGCCTGCACTTTCAGTAATGTGCGCCGCTACCCCAACAGGCAGAGGGACCGGACTTAAAATCAAAAAATACAATCGCCCCCTTGGCGGAATTGGTAGACGCCAGGGACTTAAAATCCCTTGCCTTCGGGCGTGCCGGTTCGAGTCCGGCAGGGGGCACCAAAATACGGACCCGTAGCTTAACGATGAAAAGTGTTACGCTTTGCTCAAGGGTTCGAGTCATATAAATAATACTATAATCAATGGAGCATTTATGTGAACCAGTGTAAAACTTGTGGTACTGACACTAAGAACCCAAAATTTTGTAGCAGAAGTTGTTCAGCAAAACATAACAATAAGGGTGTTAGGAGACACGGCAAAGATCCAAAATCATGTATAGTGTGCGGCGCTCTTACACGAAATTTAAAATTTTGTAGCAGAAGTTGTTCGTCAAAACATAACAATAAATGTGTTAAGAGACACGACAAAGATCCAAAATCATGTATAGTGTGTGGCACTCTTACACGAAATTTTAAATTTTGTAGCAGCAGTTGTTCGTCTGAAGATAGAAAAAAAGACATTAAATCGATCAGGGCGACCAATGCGGCAAGACAAGCGAGATACAGAGCAAGGCACGGATATAATAGAGCATACGCTCCTGGCGCTGATAAAGAAGTTATAGAAATAATCTATCAAAATCGACCTGAAGGGTACGAAGTGGATCATATCATTCCGCTTTCGAAAGGTGGTTTACATCACCAAGACAATTTGCAATATTTAACCGTTTTAGAAAATAGACAAAAAGGTAACAGATTGGACTCGTAGCTTAACGGTCAAAGCCCCCCTCTCATAAAGGGTCGATTATAGGTTCAAATCCTATCGGGTCCACCACTTAGAATGCTCGCAGACGGACGCCGACCCAGAAAGTTCCGGTAAAAGCGAGGGGGATATAGACGACTCCCTCAACTAATAGAATATCTATGGAGAGTGCCGTCAAGGTGACAAAGCGGATTTGAAATCCGTGGGCAGTGGAAGCTGCGGGTTTCGATTACTCCACTCTCCGCCAAAATGGGTCTCTAGTGATAACGGGAACACATCTGCTTTGCAAGCAGAAATTCGGGGTTCGATTCCCCGGAGATCCACCAGAATAATAGATTTGATAAAAACGAAAATAAGCCCGAGTAGCCCAATTGGTAGGAGGCAGCAGATTTAGGATCTGAACAGTGAGAGTTCGAATCTCTCTTCGGGCACCAAATGGGAGAGTTCAGTGGAGGGTATCCACAGAAGGACTGTAAATCTGGAGCGTAATAGCGAACCGTTCGACTCGGTACTTTCCCACCATCTTTTGCCCCATCGTCTAACGGCCGCCAGCCTGTTTTTGGGTCAGGAAATCTAGGTTCGAGTCCTAGTGGGGCATCCATTTTTACTCTATAGCGTATAAAGTGAAAATATACGCTGTGGCGTATGTGCTAACGTGGTGTAAAGGTAGCACACAATGTTGTGGACATTGTAGGTGATTGTTCGAATCAATCCGTTGGTACCATTAATCAAAACAAAGGAACTATATCATGAATACTTGCGATAACTGGGTTGTGATCAAATTCAATGGTGACGATCCTCATTACCGGGTCTTAGTCGGTGCATCCGGCGGATACCTTGATGGTGACTCATGGCGAATAAACAGTGGGATCACGAAAGTTGAAGAAACTGAAAGTGCTTTCATCTTCTCCGGTTCAAGTGGGTCACAATATCGATGTGGTAAGAATTCCTATTGCCTGAGAATGAATAACGCACACATCTGGGCCCAACTACAAGAATTACATGGAGACAAAGTTTCCATGATGGATGAAGATACTGATTGGTCCGAGATGGATTGGATCATCAAATGAACAACCGGGCCCTTGCCGGGGCCTTAATCGATTACTTCATCTTCCGCCCTTGAGGTCTCTATTGTATAAATAGTCTTGATGCAAGACCCACTAACTTTCAAAAGCGATACGCGGATCAGACAAGATTAGCATTATCTCGTCTTAGTAAAGATAGATATTTAAGTAAAACGCATAACAAGATTATGACTGCTATAGAAAAAAAGATCAAGGAATACTAAGATGAAAAGTTTTAAAGAATTAAAAGAATCATTATTAGAAGAAAAAGATTCTGAAGAATATAACGACGAAGGTGGTATGTCAAAAGGCCAACTTCAAACTGCTATAGATGCATCAAAAGAAATGATGTCTATGATTGGTGATGATGATAACCTACCTGAGTGGGTCCAATCAAAAATTACTAAGGCTTCTGATTACTTAGATACTGCAAGAGACTATTTAAAGTCTCGAGGCGATGTAAAAGAAGAAAAGGATTCTCGTTTAGATAAAGCTGGTGTTAAAGGTTTTAATAAAGCCAAACGTACTCCTTCTCACTCTACTAAATCACATATTGTTGTTGCTAAAGATGGCGACAAAATTAAAACAATTCGTTTTGGTGAACAAGGTGCTTCTACCGCAGGTGATCCTAAAAAAGGTGAGTCTGATAAAATGAAAGCTAAACGTAAGTCATTTAAAGCACGCCACGGTAAGAATATCGCCAAAGGTAAAATGAGTGCTGCTTATTGGGCGGATAAAGAAAAGTGGTAAACACTTTTTATAAATAACATTAAATATACAGGCTAAAAGGCTAAGACATGAAAAGTTTCAAATCACATATAAACGAAAAAAATTGTAGCTGTTGCGATAATAAAATTGATGCTGACGGCAAGTGTGGCTGTGGCACTGATTGTGAACATTGCGGAGGCCAACATACTATGGATGAAGGCGGTCTTTGGGACAACATTCATGCTAAACGCAAACGTATCAAAAATGGTTCTGGTGAAAAGATGAAGAAGCCTGGATCTAAAGGCGCTCCTACAGATCAGGACTTTAAAGACGCCGCGAGGGTAGTTGAAAAGGTCCTTGGAAAGTTGAGCCGCATTAAGGATTAGGACACTATATCCAAAAGACGTGAACCGATTATTACATTGATAAGCATAGACTTTACGCCAGATCAAGCTTTCGTTTCACGAGTTTTGAAACGATTAAACCCTTGAAAATAGTACGAAAGAAAGCGGAAAGGAGTTATCGTTGCAGACAACATGAAACGAGTAGTCACAGAGCGTGCCGGTTCAAGATATATGATATGTGTATGGGGTATAAATATTCATGCTGGAAATCTCCGTTTCTGTTTCTAGAGTGAGTGGATGCTGTAAACCATCGCGACTCACATTTATTTATACTTAATACGGAAAAGAATATACCAGATTTTGCAAAATAAAGATTTACTATATCCGATTTGTGTGTTATTATGTATAAATATGCACTATAGAGATATGGAAAATGAAAATGTATACCGATATTTTAATTGGCGAATATAATAAAAATTCAACAGCGGATTTAAATAACTTTGAATCGTTGAAAAGATGGGTTCATATAATGAATCAGGATCTAGAAGATTCGGGTTCTGTAAATAGATATTTTATAAGAACCGAATCTTTGGAAAACGTCGATCCGTTTGAGGCATACTTGTGTCAAAAAAGTTAATTTTATTTCTATTATTTTTTGCTTTTGTTCCCGCGGCGGCCGCTGCTGACGAAACCGAATGGTATATAGATTTAAATAAAATACAAAATGAAATATTATATAGTTCGCCGGAGTTTACTATATCCTTTATGGATTATGATGGACGCTCTATTCTCAGATTTTCTGGCACGATAGATCAAAATGCTCATAGTATTTTTAAGATATTTTATTTGTCTAAGACACCAGATTATATCGCATTAGCAGGACCGGGGGGATTATTTCTCGAAGGCATGAAAATGTCAGGTATGATAGAGAGTTATGAAATTCCTGTCATAATACTACCACTTGATATTTGCTTATCGGCATGCGCCTTCGCGGCAATGAGTTCACCAAAATTTGAAATAGAAGGCTTATTGGGCCTTCATATGCCTTATAGACTGGAAGTACCAGAAGATAACCTAGAGTTCCTTATCCATCAAAAGCAAATTCGAATTGTAACCTACTCAATGTATAATTGGTTTAAAAAGGGATTAAAACTACCAGATAAGGTTTTCGAATTTTTATTAGTAAACACAGATCATGAAAAATTTATAACTATTAATTCAACAAAAAAATGGAATGATCTCAAATTAGGATTACCTCCAGAAGAAATTTTTACTACTATACTAGGAAATGAAAATAATTTAACTGAGTGGCTAGACGCCAAAAGACTTAGTTATGATGCTAAAATTGGTCTTAATGACAAATGAAGAGTTAAAAGAGGCCAATCGTTTGATGTGGATGGTAAAAGGAACATTAATTCCTAAAGAATATAATGAAAACGATATTAGATGGGTTATAAAAAATTACACAGAAAGATTATGGGGTAATCATGAAGCTGGATTACACGAAGACGGTTTTGAGAGCGCGTGGGAAATAAAATGTTTACAGATAATCAAATCGAAACGATCATAGATTTTTTATGTACTGTTGATGACGAAACTAAAATATATTTTGGGTGCGACTCATTAGCATATAAGCAATCAATAGATCAAAAGCCAATCTGGTTCGCAAAATTTGCGACCGTAATGATTGTACACATAAACGGCAACAACGGATGCCGTATATTTAGGCATGTAGATCATGAAAGAGTTTATGACTCAAAGAAAAATCGACCACAAGATAGATTGATGAAAGAAGTTTATAGAGTATCCGCTCTATACAATCAAATGATCCCGTTCATCGACCAGTTCGAAACTGAGATTCATGTTGATATTTCCACAGACGAAATTCACGGTTCTTCGTGTGTCGCTACACAGGCTGCTGGATATATTCTTGGTATGACCGGATCAACTCCGAAGTTGAAACCACATGCGTTTGCAGCATCTTTCGGCGCGGACGGCATAGGACGCGGATTCGACACAAGATCACAGAATGTTACAATACAGTAACATACATCACATACCTCTTGTAATCTGACTCCATAGTGACTATATTAGTAGTATGAAAAAGACAAACATCATAGAAATCGTTGGTGGTTCTAAGCGTCAAAAAGAATTGGCGTATTCCATCGCTGCATTCGTGATTCAAAAGTTCTTGCCCCGGCATCGGACTTTGGATATCAGCATCAAGTTGAAAAGTCTCAAAAGCGAGGGTGTAAAAGGCACCGCACTCGCTTACGATTGCCACAGGAAGTTTGAAATCGAGGTAGAGCGGACGTTGAGTCTAAAAGAAATGATGACCACGGTCGCCCACGAACTCGTACACGTCAAGCAGTATGTTCTAGGTGATCTAGATGCAGAAAGTTTTGCGCCTAGTGCTGGTGAAGTGCTGTGGAAGGGCGACGAACTGAACACCAATCACATGGATTATTGGGACTATCCTTGGGAGATTGAAGCGCATGGTCGGGAAACTGGGTTGTTTATCCAGTGGGCCCGGAAGCATGGGATCAATCACAAACCCGGTAAGTGGATGGAACGGTAATAGGTATCAACTGAATGAATAGTCAAGTCTATAATCAGGTCAGGGATCGAGTCTATGATCAAGTCTGGGATCAAGTCGGGGATCAATTCGGGTGGCGAGTCAGAGATCAAGTCGGGGATCAAGTCGGGGATCAAGTCTGGGGTCAAGTCAGTCAAGTCAGGGATCAAGTCAGTCAAGTCAGGGATCAAGTCTGGAATCAAATGGATGAATACTAAAATTTCACATTCGGTTAACGGCTCGGTTTGGATGAAAGCTGCTGAAATCAATCGTGAAAGTTCGATATCTTTTACCGACGCCAAAGATCAGGTTTGGAAACCTCTCCATAGGATTGTCATGGCGGAAGTTTGGTTGAGTATTTCTGATGAACTTTTAAATCCTTTTGAGTTATAGTTATCACGAAATGTTACAGTCTCTTGTAAAACCACACACGAATGACTATATTAGTAGTGTAAGAGAGGTAATACATCATGACTATAGTGGGATGGCGCGCCGAACACAAGATCATCATCGATGGTCTACGCGATGCAGGTTGGGATGATGATCTCATTCAAAAGTATTTGGACTATATCATAAAAGTCCAAGATAAAAATCGCCTCGCCAAAGACGGTCGGTCCGCCTGGACAGACTCCCAACGGTCCAAAGTTTACAAATCTGAGTGGGCATTCCAAAGGTCGTTCAACTCCGAAATCAAAATGTTCAAAACCGAGGCAGAAGCGAAAAAGTATGCCAACAAGATTTTGAAGAGTGCCACTTGGAAAAAAGTCAAGTCCAACCGGGCAAAATCTAATGTTCAAATCGCGGAGAAATCGTTTCGCGGAAATATCGCTGGTCAGGCGCATCACAATGGGTCGATCTTCCTAGACACTAAGACGGGAATGGATGAATACACATTGATCCATGAACTTGCCCATGTTGCTGGATATATGCACCACGATGGTTCTTTTGTTGAGTGCTTGATAAAACTGGTTTCTCGGTTCATGGGAACCGACAAAGCAAAGGCTCTGAAAACCGAGTTTAAGAAACGTAAAGTCAAAATGTCGGTAAAAACCAAAACACCCAAAATGCCCGACGCATGGTTGACCATGTATGAGCGCACGAAAAAAGCGCGGAAAATGAAAGGTAAGGTCTAATATGGATGTAAGTAATCACGAACCTAAAAACGCTGGGCGTTTGCTCGGATTGCGTCCCGACTGCGGTTGTTGTGCGGGGGGGTTTCATCGCAAGGGCAGGAAGTACACGCGCGTCAAGTCCGCAAAACTTAGCGACAAGGCGCGGCGGTCGAAACCCAAAAGCAAGGATCACCGATGATCTATGGTAAGATCGGCCGGACGATCTGGCTACGAATCAATCGGCAACTCACTAATCAAGTCAGGAATCAACTAGATGAATAATCAAATCGCAGATCAAGTCTGGGATCAAGTCTGGCGCCAGTCGGGCGATAATGTCCGGGATCAAGTCTATGATCGAGTCTGGTATCAAGTCATGGAACAAATCTGGGATCAAGACCGGCGCCAAGTCGGCGATCAAGTTTGGGATCAACTAGATGTATAATCGAGTCTGGCGTCAAGTCTATGATCAAGTCGGTCGTGAAGTCTGCGATCAAGTCGCGAGTCGAGTCGAGGTTCAACTCTGGCAGAAAATCATGCATAAAGTCAGTCGTCAAGTCAGTACTCAAGTCCGGTATCAAGTCAGGGATCAACTAGATGCATGATAAAGTCGAGAATCGAGTCGGTAATCAAGTCTGGCGCCAAGTCGGTGATCAAGTCCGGGATCAAGTCTATGATCGAGTCTGGTATCAAATCAGTGGTCAAATCTATCGCCAAGTCTGGGGCCAGGTCCGCCGCCAAGTTGATGACCAACTAAATGGATAATCAAATCTGGAATCAAGTCTGGGAACAACTAGATGAGAGTTAGTAAAAAGGTTACAGAAGATGTTTGGATGAAAGCTGCTGAAATCAATCGTGAAAGTTCGATATCTTTTACCGACGCCAACGATCAGGTTTGGAAACCTCTCCATAGGATTGTTATGGCGGAAGTTTGGTTGAGTATTTCTGATGAACTTTTAAATCCTTTTGAGTTATAGTTATCACGAAATGTTACAAGGGGTTGTAATCTGACCTAAAATGGCTATATTGGTAGTGTACGAAGAGGAGAGAATACGCATGATCAGCATCTATCAAATCAACACCACACGGGAAATGTCCAAGGCGTTCAATGCTGCCGATGGTGAAGCCGGCGTCGTGCCCGCTCTAGATGCCAAACGGGCCTTGATGATGCTCGGCTCAAAAAATTGGGACTCAAAGTTTTGGGACTTCTTTGAACTGGTCTATGACGTGGAAGTCCTTGACTTAGAAGAAGCGTTTGAAATGACCAACCTCTGGGAAAACAGAGACCTCGTAAAGACGTATGGTCTTGGAAAGGGTCATAGTTCCTCGGTTGGGGATATCTTTGTCAATCAAACAACAGGCGAAGTCCACATGGTCGATAATTTTGGATTTGCCTATCTAGGGCAGTTCGCTGAGTTTCTAGAGAAATCCGCTTGATCACGAAATGTTACAGTCTCTTGAAATCTGACCTAGAATGACTATATTGGTAGTGTAAGAGAGAGGAACACACTATGCGTAAGACAGTTTCCATTGATTTTTTGCGAAAGGCTACGAATGCTTATCTCGCAAGTGATGGCTCAACAGCAGATGGTCGTGAAGCCGCCTGTGATATTTTAGAAGGCGTGTTGTTTGAAACCAAAACATATCAGGGTTACCGATATAATGATCCCGGTCCGGCATTGTCGCAAGTTGAAGGCGCCGGAACGCGGCGCTATTATTTCTGAAATGCAATGACTAATGTAATTATAGAGAACTTCCGCAAGTGTTCGGTAGAGGGGTGCAACAAACTAGGACAGCACATGGGCCAGTATCGCAAAGACGGATCACCTGTTCGTCGTGCTAAGTGCGCCAAACATCATTCAATCGACTATGGACTCAACGGCTGGGACTACAAACAGCACCGCAAAGACTACTGCGAGAATACGGACAGTCGCCTAGGGTTCGCATGTACATCAACTATTGTAGATCCAGAATGGCAACTAGACGCAGATCACATCGACGGCGACCCCAGCAACAACACAGCAGAAAATATTCAAACATTGTGCAAGTGCTGTCACGCTATCAAAACACGCGATGAGAAGGATTACCTAACAGCCGGACGCAAAACACTCAGCGAAGAAACCAAAAGGAAATTATCTGAGGCAATGAAGGGCAATCCAAAAGCACAGAAAGTGTATGCTGAAGGTGTCGTGTACGATACTTCACGAAATGTTACAGTCTCTTGTAATCTGACCTAGAGTGACTATATTGGTAGTGTAAGAGAGAGAAACAAAGGAGTCTATATCATGAATATTGAAACCGCACACAACGAAGCGATCATCGCCGCACAAGCTGCGACCGAAAGTATCGCACTACAGTACGGCAAAGAGTCCGAAGGTAACTATGACGCATGTGGGTTTGCTTGGGTGAAGACCGACGTCGATGGTCGGTCGGCCGTCGCTCGACAACTCAAAAAGTTGGGTTTCAGAAAAGACTGGAACTACGGATATACTCTGTGGAATCCTTCTGGTTACGGTGGACAGAACATGCGCGAAAAGGAAGCCGGCGCTCGGGCATATGCTCACGTCATGACCGAGGCGCTTGGTACTGAGTTCTTCGCACAATCGCGAATGGATTGATAGTAGGAGTAGGATAATATGAATTACGCATCTTTGCAGCGGTTGTTTAGAGATAGGAAAAACATTGGCCGCCCGATACCTCGAATTGTGTGCGAGGATGGATTTTCAATGTCAGTTCAGGCGGGATCGGCCAACTACTGTTCTCCCCGCGATGAATTTGGACCCTACACTAAGTTCGAAATTGGATTTCCATCTGAAAAGGTGGATGTGTTGATGGATTACGCCGAAGAACCGGATAGTCCAACAGACACCGTATATGGCTGGGTTCCTGTGGATTTGGTTGTCAAAATCATAAATGAACATGGAGGAATATATGGAATTTGAATATTTGATGTGGGGAATTGGTATAGCAATTCTAATACTTCTGTATATCGGACTCAAGGACTAAAAGAGTCTGAAATCTCCTTTTGTATAAATAAATGTGTAGTTCGCGGATTTCTTGGCAGGCATCCCAACTACTCTAGAAACGAAAAGGAGATTTCCAGCATGACTATTTATCACAAACATCATATTGTACCTAAGCATATGGGCGGTCCTGACGATGCATCCAATATTGTTAAACTAACCATTGAAGAACACGCGCAAGCACACTTGGAGTTATACCAAGACCATGGATATGAACAAGATTTAGTGGCACACCGTATGCTATTGGGCCAGATCGACAAAGCAGAAGCAATAAAGATTTTGCAGAAGGCGCCCAAAAGCGAGCGATGGAAGAAAAATATGTCGGAAAGAATTAAAGGTGAAGGGAATCCTATGTGGGGTAAGTCTCAAACAAAAAAGCAAAAAGAGGCTGTCAGGATTGCTAATAGTGTTCCTAAACCATATGTTTCAGACAACATGAAAAAACGACACGAAAATGATGAATCATATGTTTTTTCTGAGAGAGATTCATCGAAGGGTGGACAAGCAACTCATGCTAAAAAACCGAAATGGTGGACAAACGGAACAGATAACAAATATATCCCAGAAGCAGAAACTCCTCCAGAGGGTTATTGTAGAGGAAGAACTACAGGTTGGAAAACTCGGAAATAAAAAAAGGGGCGCCGAAGCGCCCCTAAGTTTATCTGGTTGATCCAGACTTATTATTTTTGTATGCTCTTTAAGCAGAGAGCATATTGTCCACACGGAAAATGCGATAATATTGATTTGTTTTCGCTGTGGCGAGACCGTTCGCTGGCGTAGCACCAACGAATGGATTCGAAACCATTCCATAACGGGTTTTGAACCCGATCTTAGGCTGGAAGGTCGCTTCCACAACCGCACGAACCATCGTTAGAGGAACGTATGGACAATAGAACACACCAGCGTCATATGGGTTTGTACCCTTATAACCAACGTTTACATAGTCAACAGCCGAGTATGGGTCAATATAGACCTTTGTGCGACCATTTAGAAGACCGGCAAAAGTGTTTCCTGTATCATCAACATTTAGATTTGTTGACATTGCAGGAGCGTAGTCAAGCATTCCAGAAGCGGCTAGGGCCGATGCAACATCCGAAGAACATAGGATGAAGTTGCCTTTACCTCTACGAGTATCTTTTGCAATCTGGTTGGCTTCGCGTTCGATTTGAACAACTAGACCTTTAAACTTTTCTACTGACCAACGACCGTCGGCATCTGTTGAAAGATCAAAGATACCACCAACAGCGGTGTTAGCTTGTGTCGCACCAGTCTTAGCTTGACTGTTGATTGTACGAACAACTTCACGATTGATTTCAGCAAGGATTTCAGTCGTTAGGATGTTAGCCAATTCTGTCTCGGCGTCAAGGCCGTGGATCGCTTTCAAGTCTTGTGCAAGTTCTAGGCTGTAATCAGCTTGTAGAGCGCGCGACTTGGCAGTAACCGTTGCCTTTTCGATAGTGAAGCCCATGTCGTTGAAGGTCGAGCCTCCTGTTGAGCCTAGAGCTTCTGCGTCATCAGTGGGCATACCACCACCATAGTATGGTCCAATACGATCATTGTCGATGCTGGAATCCGAGTTGGAGTCCGTAAGACCGGAAAGACCTGATGACGATGAATCCTGAGCGGTTGCTGAGGAGTCACCTGAGTATAATGTGTTAGCTTCGTTAAACAGAGCTTCTGTTGACGAAGTTGCACCATCACCATAGCGTGATTTCATTGCGAAGATAAGACCAGTTGGTCCAGTCATTGGCTGAACGCCGCAGATATCATAAGCAACAAGGTTAGGCATAGCACGACGGACAAGGCTAATTAGAATTGGATTCCAGTTAGATGCCGAAGTTGTGTTGTTAGAAGTTGTGCCAGTGCCTTCATTAATCATAGCCGCTTCTTCGTTGATCGCGCGTTCTTGGTTTTCCAAAAGAACAGCGGTTACTGATTTCTTGTGGTAGTCAGTAATACTTGTTGCTGATTCTTCGTTTAGAACGTCCGCCCACTTCTCCACAAGGGAGTTGTAGTTAGGCGTTTGATTTTGGGTATCGTACATAGTTTTTTTCTCCTAGTATTTTTTTATTTTTATTATTCTCTATGCTGACGGCGAATTGCTGCAACATACTTCGACATGGAATCGTTACTGATTTCGGCAACTGCGCCCATATCTTTTCCGTCCAAAAGATCATCAGTTTCATCAACCGATTCTTCATTTACATCACGTTTGAAATAAGACTTTTTGATGGTCTGAACCTTTTCAGAAAAGGATTCAGCATCTTCAAAATCTAGTTCTTCCGTCAGCGAAAATAGTTTTTCAATTTCTGTTTCAGCAAGACCTGAGGTATTTTCTAGAATTACATCACGTTTCATGTAAGCTTCTAGATCCTCATTCATTGAAAGCATGGTTTCTGTATAAGTATTAACCTTTTCATGCATTTCATCGAGTTCACTTGCCAATTCATCCACAACGTCGATTTGTGTTTCAGGAACTTCAATGTAAGATTCCATAAACAATTCTTTGAGACCTTCCATGAAGTTCTCTGCAATTTCAGTCCGTAGACCTTGTTCAATTGCAATTTCGTTTTCCTTCATCCACGTTTCGACCACAAGTTGCAAATAAGCATCAACATCGGATACTAGGGATTCTTTATAAACCTCAAGTTCCTCAGTTAGTTTTTCTTCATATGCTTCTTCAAGATAATCAATTTCAGCTTTTACTTTGGAATTGATAACTGCCTCAAAAATTGTGACAGCCTTATCTTTAAAGCCTTCAGAAAGTGATGCTTCTTCAGAAATAAGTGCTTCAAGATCATCTTCGAAATCCTCTTTGGCAACAGCTTTTAGTTCGCTGGCCTGAGAATTGCTCTTATCACCTTTACGCGATTTTGCCCGACCAGTAACTTTTCCAGCTTTATTAACTGAATCTACTGATTGCTCTTCCGCTTTTTTAGGATCGTGCGCCATTTCTTCGATTTCTGCATCATCGTTTTCAAGCGCAAGATCATCATCTGTTCTATCAGTCATATTTGACTCCTCAATATCTTGTTTTGATTTAACTATGAGAGGAAGTTTTGACCCATAATCCTAAAATTAGGACATTAAGTTTACTCATTTCAATCTCTTTTCAATTTCCCATAATAACAGTTTCACCGATACCCATTTAATATAAATTTATTATTGCATGAATTTTTTACTATAACTTTTGTTACTAGCATCATGCAAATAATCCTTAAACAATCTCATTTGATTTTCTGAGATTTCTCTCTGAGACATTTTTCTCATTTGATTTCTTAAATTTTCAGAACGCTCATATAGACCAGTTCTATCATCATAAAAGAATTCAACACCTTCCATAATACCATTTACAAAGGCATCATGCGCTGAAGGATCTTGAACAATATCCACCGTACTCAATACAAAATCATCTTTAACATAATTTACACCATTTCTTTGTTCAAGGCTGCCCATACCTCTTGTAGAGACGCCTAATTTTACTCCTCCCTCTAAAAGACCTTTTACGATATTTCCGCAGGGTGTGTTAAGAATGGATGCATTACCAATAACATTATTACCTTCCCACCGAAGTTTGTCGATTTTGTGGGAGACTTTATCCAAATTAATCGTAGGTCCTTGAGGATGATTTAATTCGCCGATTGCTCGACCTTGGCTTACTTGGTCTTCTATATATTTATTAACAGCATTTTCCATAATCTTTTTTTCGTAAATGCGGCCGTTTCTATTCTTTGCTTCCGACTGCATGAAGATGCCTTCGATAGCATACTTTTTAGGACCACCTTCGGTAGCCTCGGTAATGACTTCTAGTTCTGCATCGACGTATTCAGTTATAAGTTTCATGCGTCGTCTTCGTACTCATCATCGTCGTCCCAGTCTTCGTCCTCATCATCGTCGTCCCAGTCTTCGTCTTCATCGGTATCATCAACGTCCTCAGCAACCTCGGCTGCGGCATATTCGGAACCCATAGAGGTCTGAATTTCTTCAAATGCATCAAAAATCTTAGAATTCAGAATCCCATGAATATCATTTTCAGCTTCAACGTAATTGTTATCTAAGATATTATCAATAATATTTTTTACTGCTTCGCTCATCTTAAATCTTCCTTTTTTATTTATTTATATGTTTTAGGTTTTTAACGTAAATTTATTATTTTCCACCCTTTACGTTAATATCTATAGAATGTTTTTGTCCTGAACTTGGCGGAACTTGTTCATCTTCTGGCGGAGCCTGATCTGGTGCCGGGCCGTCCTCATCTTCTTTTGGTGCTTCGCTTTCCAATTGCGTTTTCATGTTTTTTATTTCATCTTCGTCCATGACAAGAACGTTTTTCATTACCCATTCTTTTGAGAAATATTCCCCGACATAGTTTTGAATAATATCCATGTTCTGTAATCTTTCACGAAGCAATTCGGCTTCTTTTAATTCGGTAAAATGATTATCTCTATCATATTTGAAAATAATATTACCAGACCATTCATCCCAGTCTTCTTCCGTAATGATATTCTTTAGAATAAGTTGACGCTTCAACGCTTCTTTGAATAAGAGTGAAAATCTTTTGCGTAGTCGATCAATAAACTTTTGAAATTTGAGTTCGTCCCTTGTTATCTCGTTTGATCTTCCCAGTGCAAAATTGTTTTCTGGCTCAAGACGCGAAATTGGAACACCAAGCGCCTTGTATAATTTTTTCTGGAAAAAGACAATATCATCAATTTGACCAAGATTTTCTCCACCCGGTAGAGTAGAAACTTCGGTACCTCTACCTCCCTCTCGACGGGGCATCCAAAAGTCTTCTGTCATCGCCATGAATTTTCGGTCATCTTTTACTTGACCCGTACTCGCATCATATACTAATTTATTCCGATAACGGGCCATAATGCCCTTCATATATTCTTCTGCTTTACCTTTCGGCAAATTACCTGTATCTACATAAAAAATTCTTCGTTCTGGTGCCCTAGCGAGTCGATAAAGAACTAATGAATCTTCCATCATTCGCAATTGGTTTGTGGGTTTTAGTGCTTTATGTAGATATGAAATAATAGTTTTCATATTTTCATCTAGTAGACCGGAAGTTGTATATAGAATAGAATCTTTTGAAATCTTTACTCCCCCAACATTCAGAGGCGTTTGTATTTGTTTAGCGTTATTTGCTACCTTTTCTTGATAAATGAAGAATTCCTCATCTTTATCAATGATTGCTGCCCCAGTTTTTAGGTCTCGTTTTTTGGTAACATTTCTAACTTTTCTAAGCTTTGAGGTATCGATTGGCCGAATTTCTAGAATACCTTTTTTTGGTGTTGTTTCGTTTACAATCAATTGGTAACATATTCTACCGTCAATGTACCATCTTCTAAAAATATCATGACCTAAATCTGAAAACTTTAACATACTTAAAATTTGTTCAAATTCTTCTTTGATTTTATTTTTTATTGATTTCGAGATATTCACATCATCTAAAACTAAATCCAAACCAAAACCTGTGTCAGAACCAACAATGCTTTCGTTTACAATATCTTCAATAGCCAAATCGACTTCTGGATATAGAGCAATACCTCTATATTTCATAATTAATTGATAATTATCTTTTGCAGAATTTCCGTCGATATCAACGTATTGACCAAAATGTGAACCAGCAGCGGTCACATATCCTGGACCATCCTCATCAACTTTTGGGACTAATGCCTTTATATTCTTATCGTCTTCTGATTTTTTTCTTTTGATTTCAAAACCAAAGATATTGAAACCGCTAGCCGATTTTTGTTCTTGTTCTGCCATATCATACCTTTAATAAAATGTTAGACTAGGGGGACTGTTATCCCCCTAGTCTTATTTATAGTCATAATTTATGTGGTAATTTTCACATCTTCCCAGTATTGAACAGCAATTTGTACCTGGAAGCGTTCAATGTCATCGTTTTGAGCATACGAAACTTCAATCGGCGAAATTGCCATCGGAAATGTTCCTCTAAAATCATATTTCTTTAGAACAGATCCATCTTTGTCGAGTTGTTCGATAAACATATCAACTTGATAAGATGCAGGATTTGTAAGACCTGTATTTTCTGAGTGCGAATTGATTGCGTTCATCCAACGTTCAAACGAATTACGGATTTTAAAGTCCGTATCATTAATAATGGTAACGTTCCAATCATCAAAAATTCTGTCTCCAGCAATTTTTAATATTCGACCTCGGAAAGGTACCGGGATCATACCTGTAGTGGATCCTGGTAATTGTGCGGCCTCACACATAAATGATGTGAGTTCAACATCCCCGCCCGCGAAAGAGGGGAAATTGAGTGTTGCTTGGAAAAGGTTGGGGCGAGCGCCACCACCTTTTAGTTTTGCTTTGAAATCATCAACGCCTAATACAGCCATGTGTTATCTCCTATTATACAGTACCGACAACTTCATTAAAGTCCACACCGGTGCGGACCGCAACAAAGTTGAGAGTAACATAATTGATTGACCTTGCAGGCTTGATAAAGATATCAGCTACAAATTCATTTCTATCTATAACGGCTGAAGTATTATTTGAGGCGTCACAAACAACTCGGTAGTCTGTAATTCCTCTTCGGCCCTGAACTTCGCGAAGAACTGGTTCAACAATATTTACAAATTCAGCTCTTGTAAACTCATCGTTGAATTCGAACATCACGGATCGTGCAGCAATAGCAATCGATCTTTCTAGTACAAGGAACAAACGTCGCACATTAATTCTATCAAATGCGCTTGGTCTGCGTAGGTGTGTCTTATCACCATACAACATTAATCCTTCACCCGGAATGTTTGCAATTGGATTAACACCGGCTTTATACAGTGTATCCCTTTGTGCTTTTGTCGGCGAATAAGTTAGTCCTGTTACACCAATATAATTACCACGTCTCGAACCAGCTGGTGAATACCAAGGCGCTGTTGCGAGATCGGATAGTGCCATCACTCCCGCAGTTGAAGATGCCGCCGGAATCTGGATATATTGGTCATTATATTTATCATAGACTTTGAAATACGCATTATCAACAAACACATACGAGGAGTTAGTAAACGTATTTGCCGTCGTTACAGCAGCCGTTGCCTCTGATCCGGAGTTGTTTATTATATCAGTTCGCGCAGGTGAAGTAACAACTACACAATCTTTTCTAGTTGTACCAGCAATTGCGATTAGATCATTAACCACAGTTGTTTGATCCGCTCTTGCTGACATACCCGGCGCAATTAAGAAATCGACTTCAATGTCATCAACGTCTTCAAATTGATCAAAACCTGTGGCGTATTCGGAAGTGGTTAACGTCCCGGAATTAACACCGCTTACCATATTAAATGTTTGTATCGCCGGAGATGGCATGATAAAGTTATCACCCGAATCAATATCGGTCCCAGCTAAGGCATCAAAATTGGATGAGGCGCCATACCCGGCAAGCCAAACATAATTTGATTGATTGTTGATAACATCTTTTATATAATTTGTTGAACCGTCGGTGTTCTTTGCATTTTTACCAACAGACACGAAAGGAAATCTTTCAAGGACTGTACCAACAGTACCAGAAATTTTTCCGCTTTTATCCACAACCACAACATGACCTTCATCATTGGTCGCACTTCGGTTTGAAGCAAATGTTGATGTTCCTGGTGACGAATCGAATTCGGACTTGTAGGTCCATGCATCGAAAATCGTATCATCTGAATCCACTGGGCAGAATTCAACTTTAATTGCATTGCCTAGTTCGCCCGGATATTTCGCGATGAATGTGTGGTTATCACTATCTAGTGTTAATAATTGATTATCGAAATGATCGCGGTCCCGAATAGTTGGGGCCGAACTCGCGTTTGAATCGTAAGAGTTTACCGCTGCGCTTGTTGCTTCCCGGCAGACATAGAGACTACCCGTATATTTTAGGAAGTAAGCGGCAGAGTGAAAATCTATTGTATTATCAGAATCTGGTGCAGCAAAAGTTGTAATCAACTCGTTTTCGGTGGAAATAAGAATTGGATCCCGAATTGGTCCCCAACTAAAATTACCAACAAAAGCGCCTGTCGTCGATTGCACATTTGGACTTACACCAGTTAAATCGATCTCCTTGATCGTTACAGCGGGAGATTCGGATGGAGTAAATAATGCCATGTCTCTACCTCTTTTTAGAGTTTAATTTTAAGTGTTCATCATAAGTTTATTTTCATTTTCATTACTAATATTTATAATAAACAGTATTTTAGAGTGTGTTGAATTAGGCTATATAAGGGATACGAACGCAAAATTAAACATGGAGATATTTTATGGGAAAAAAGATTTCAACATATACAAATAAAATTACTAAAAATTATTGCGAAGTTCATGTTAATTACAAGGAAGAAATGTTTTATATCAAATATTATTATCCGTCGGGTCGAAGCTTAGGTCAAGAAAATTTTCCAAACAAAACGCTTAGATATGTAGAAAATTTTGCAAATAAGTGGTCGAATAGTATTCTTTAATGCCAGGGACCTTCGATAACTTCAAAAGAAAATGATTGCCTTTGTTCTTCTTCTTGTATAGCCTCGTCCACACCATCAGATATCCAACCAAATGGAACTAAATCATCTTCTATTGCTCGGATTCGATCATCGAATATCATATTTTTTAAATTAATATTTGACATATCTTCGAACATTTCTGTTACTGAAAAATATCCAAACAAAACCAAATTCATCATCAAATCATCATGATTTTTGTTTGAAGCTTCGTAGGATTGTCCTTTTGCAACAAATGTTGTGCATTCTTTTATGGTATCTTTATCATACAATTTTAGTTTACCGCCTTCAATAATATCCTTGATTGACGAACATCCGATGCGTTTAACTTTTCGATTCATTTCGATGCCAAGGTCGCTAGATTTTAGCGTTGATGAGGCGTGTAAATTTTCGTATTCTAGGTCATAATATAGACCCTTTGTTACAAGAGATCCTTGATCATTTGCTTCAACTACTACATAAGCATTATTATATATTTTTGCATATTTCTCAATGACATTAGGAAATAAAATTGGTGATATTTTATTATTACGATATACAGCAACTTGTTCGAACGGAGAAACTGTAATGTCGATTATATTCATAGAAGAATAGTCTTTACCCCTTCCCCTCGCAACATCAACTAAAGCAATATACTGATTTTTCGGATTTGGTTCTTTATAGATTTTGAAATCATTTTTTTCGAAAGTTTTAATAGGATCAATGGCTCTAAGTTTCATAAGAGTTTCGCCATCGATCAGGGTGTCGCCGGTTCCCAGGAATTGATTTCCAAATTCTTGGTCGAACTGTAACTGTGAAGTATTTTTGATGGTGTCTATTTTCCACTTTTCATCTCTTCCTGGAACGTCCCACCAATCGACCCTGAATGGTTTAAAATCGTTTGTGCTTTGTGAAGCCCCAGTCCATAAATCTTCGAAGACATTGCCTACGCCATTTGCAGTAGATGTTATAATGATCTTTGTAGATGAACCAGCAACAACAACAGGATACGTTGATGTATAAAATTCAACGTCATTATCAACAAAAGCAAATTCGTCCAAATATAAAAGAGAACAAGATTGTCCGCGAATGGAAGATCCGGTTGTCGCGGCCGCAAATATTCGTGAGTTATTGGAAAACTCTATTGAACCTTTATTGAGTACTTTTGTGCCAGGTTGTAAAAAGAATGGCAAGTTCTCCAGCATCAATGTAATACGAGAAAGCATTTCTCTTGCTGTTGCCGCTTTGTTCGCAAGGATTGCCACATTTTTATCGGGCTGAAATGCTGCATACCACAACAAATATGCTACAGAAGAAATCGATTTACCCGATTGCCGACAAGCCAATATGATATTGAAACGATTCTTTTCAAACTCCTCAAACATTTTTTCTTGATATGGATATAAGTCAAAATTCACAAGACCTTCATCGAGTGATATAATTTTGCAGTAATTTTTTGCAAAATATTGAGGATCTTTCATGCACTTCGCATACTCGGAAATCTGGTTAGGACTCCATTCATCCACAATATTATGTTTTTTTACATTAGTATTTCTACCTAATGCAATATCGATATTATTCGTTATTGTCGTCATTTGGAGTTATATCTATTGTTTCATTTTGTGACGATGACGATATCAATCGTTGAAGTTCTACCGCTGAGCCAACAAACACATTCGTTATTTGCTCAGGAGTTTCTAACCTCGGGTCGCCGGCATGTATGTCTTTATTCTTTTTATGAAGATCGAGAATCTTATCATTAATATCGGATAAATTCTTAATCATATTAGCAAGAACTTCGAAGGCTCTAGGATGTTCAGTAGCTTCCGCAACCCTAACCAAAGTTTCTAGAGACATTTTGCCGGTTTCTAAAAGTTCGTAATATGTTTCTCTTGATTTTTCGAAATCATTATCTATTTTATCATTCATAATGTGCCTATTAATATTTTATGTATCGCTTGCTTTCGGCCGATCAAACATTTTAAACGGTTCTGATCTATTATTTCGAAACGCTTTAAATGCGGTTTGCGCCGGCGTGGCACGCCGTCTTCGTTCCCTATTGGACGAATCTCGGGCTATGTCCTGGGCTGGTGAATTTTGACTTGGTGTCTTTCGAAGAAGTCTATTTCTTCGTTCTTTGGTTTCTTTATCTGTTTGCCTCTGTATTTCTCTGAAAGGACTCGGCTTTGGTCTTGGTGATGTTGTTGGTGATTGAGACTGTGTGGGTCGCCGACCTGTGGGTCGCGCCTTTGGTCTGGCCGAGGCGTTATATGCATCAGGGGTTCGTTTAATGACCGGAGTAGGGCTTCGATGTGGAGTATAATTGCCCAACCCAGCAGGAACAGCAGGAGGTGCTACCATAGCTTCATGCATTTTTTTAAATTGCTTAAACGTTTTCATTTACTACATACCTTTTATTATTATTTATACTATGTTAATTATGTACTGTCTACAGTCTCGACTATAGTGGTTGTGAACCCGTAATCGCTGTCCGGAGACACATTTAGTGGGTTTGGAAGTACCGTAATAGTCGCAAATTTAACATCCGAGTCCGCTGGTCCTTCGTTCATAAGATATAGGTTATTGATAACTTTACGAATGATATTCGGCGTAGGTCCGGTTGGTCCGTAAAAGTTGGCGTGCATTTCAAAATCTAATGTGTAGATAATCATCCTTCTATCGGCCATCGAACCTTCATAATTATCAATAAAACTCAGGGATTGCAAGGTTATGGGAACATCCTCTAAAATATCATAATCTTCGAATGGTTTAATTGTTAAACTGTATTGTGGACCAAAATATGGAATGATTTGTTCAACTATCTGTAAAGCATCCTCTTGGGTTTTTGCGTATATATTTAATTGTAGATTAATGTTATATGGTACTGGCGAAAACAATTTTTTTCTGCCAGCCACTACACCAGACACGCTCTGATTTTGATATTGAATTTTGTTTATTTGTCTTTCCGGAGCATACGCATAATTCACGATTTCAAAAGACATGCGAGGCAATTTAATTGCTACCTTTGTGTCGGTATCTAAATCCGCGTTTTCTCTAATTCGTTCTAGATACTTTTGTTTTGGAGAATAAGACAAAGGTACCCTCACCGAACTTCGAATATCTCCAGCAGAATTTTTTCGGAGAACGTAGATTTCTTTGAATAGAGAACCAAACATAGCCACGGTTTTACGAATTCGTTCGTGATAGAAAAAGGAAGTTAGCATTATCTAGGATCTCCAAATGGATTAGTTTCATCGAAATTCAAGAATGACATATCTGATGCCGTAGTTTCGAATGCTGGATTATCTTCATTTGAGTGTATAGTATTGACTTCCACAACAGTTGCGACATTAATACTTGTTCCAGAAGTTCCTCCAACCACATTAATTCCCGTCGTAAATTCGTGGAAATTATATCCATTGCCCGCGCTGTCGTCTGCGCCAACGTGTGCTGCCCAAATAGTATAATCCGAATCGGCCCAGCGAACAACCTCACCGGAGATTGTAATGCCATTAGTTAATGTTTGTGTTATGGTTTCGCCTTCTGTATATCCAGCGCCAGCGGAATCTAGGGTGAGTTGCCAACGATACGCAAAGTCTTTTTCGATATTATCGATTGCATCAACATCAGTATCAAATTGTTCATCGTTATATTCAAACAATTCACAACGAAGTTTGTATGTTGGTAGATTTTTTAATTGATAAAACGGTTCTTCATGCTCAACATGCATGATTTCAAATAGTGATCTAGACATAGGTAAATAAACTAAATCACCCTCTCTCGGTCTATCGCCCGTAATTTCGTTGTCATATCTATCCACTGTCTGTGACCATCTAAATCTAGAAACAACAAATGTAACAGCATCACGAATTTCGACACCAAATTTTGTGTAGAGATCACCTTCTCCATCAAAACCATCGATATTTTCTGGATACATTTCTATTACATATGACGAATTAAATCTGGATGGTACATCATCACCCAAAATTGAATCTTCCCTAACAATGTCCCGAGGAAGATAATATACATTAGTTCCATAGAATTTAATGGACTCAATAATAATATCCTCGTACATCTTGGATTCAGCACGGACCTTTTGGTCGAAATATGGATTAATTGCCATTTTTATTTGATCCTTCTAGTTCGACCCGCTTATACGTTTTCATGATTTAACCAACATAAAAATCCACAGGTTCTTCCCAGACAGTTCTTAGATTTTCTTCCAATGTTTGAATTTCTTGATTTGCATCATCGAACATTTGACGACCATTTAGAACAACGCCGCCGGGAAGTTGCATACCTTCGAATTTAATAAGGTTTGCGCCCCACTGTCGTTTTATGAGTGCTGTAGCATATCGCTTTAACCAAAGATCGTTCCACACCGCGGAGTGAGTTGCGGAATCAACGGTCTTATACGCCTCATAAACAATGTAATCTCCTGTCTGAATATCTTGATCAGCAAAATCTCCAGCAATATAAAGACGGTTCATTTTTCTAGAAAATACTACTTGTGGTGATCCATTAAGAGTTTGATCTAGAATTTCCATATACTGTTTCAATTGAACATAATATGCGAGGTCTCCCATAAAGGAACCCATATTAGCAACATCATTTAGTAGAAATTGATATTTCAGACTAAACATACCAATGCTGGTAGATCCACTTGCGACTTTAAATAATCGACTTATATATAAAACATCCGACCCAACATCAATATATTCATTTGTAACATCAGAATCACCAATAAGCTGGGAAACATATGTTCTATATGTTGCTTCGGAATGAAACGCTTGCCAAAATTGAAGTGCTTCATCAATACGATCTTCTATTTGATCCTGATCGACGTTAACCTCTAATACGGGATCGCCTAATACTCTAAGACAATAATCTATCAAACCTTGTCGAGTTGCGGGATTTGCCATATAACTTATTCCTTGTTTTTCTTATATTTATAAGAAAAAAACTATTAACCGAATAAAGATGTTATGGTATTTCATTTGGGAATGCGGGTCGTAATGCCCAATGAAGGGCTGACCAGTTGTCATCCCCTGAGGACGCAAACGCGGGTGGGTTTACTGCTCCCGCAACAGTATCATATTGTGTGCTGAACCCGATTGAACAACCATTACCAGCCGAACCAACATTGTCATAGTATGATACTGGTGCCGCACCATCCCAACTGTGCGACATAGTGACAATATCGTCATCCTGCACACCGTAAATACAGCGAAGTGCGTTGTTGGTCACGGTCGTCATCGAAGCTGGATCGGGGTCTCCACCAGCACCGCTGGACGAAGTTGCAGTTCCGTCTATAGGTGTTGTTGTGTCAACATATCTAAACGCTACAGCCATGTGGATGGTTCTAGCGTCGTTATCCAGTCCAGATGCAGTGGTGTCGGGGGTTGCACCCATGATCTTGTACATTGCAGCCGCATCGCCTGAAGTAGCGACCTCTTGGATTATTTCAGTAAACCCCGTTGCAATTGGACCCTGCTGAAATGCGCCGTCAGCACCAGTACAAATAATGACTATATCATTCTCTATCAGACCTGTCGGAAGTGTAATGGATCCAGAGGTATCTGACGTAGTGACGCTACCAACAAATCTGATCGCAGAAGTTAGAGAGGGCAAATCTCTTATATTCCAAACACCTGTTAATGTGCCGCTGTTTTCACCTATCAATCCGCCCCGACGCGGCATTTGTGAGTGCATAGTCCACACTCCGTTGTCGCCATAAGAGTTT
>Ga0115572_10000805_pt1 | contig 25957 bp, 26 predicted proteins | sample COGITO_mtgs_1206_FD_88681 | JGI IMG/M metagenome (GOLD analysis project Ga0115572, IMG submission 88681) | Pelagic marine microbial communities from North Sea - COGITO_mtgs_120607 | ecosystem: Environmental > Aquatic > Marine > Epipelagic | place: Germany:Helgoland, sampling site Kabeltonne... | reverse complement strand
TTTTCAATGTTTGCCCAGTCTTGTCTTTTGTATGTTGGATCATATTCATCGCACATATACAAACTGCTTCTATTACCTTCTAATAACATTCTATATCCGCAAGGCTCTGTAGCAAGCTGATGATCCAAATACTCTTGTGTAATAGTATTATAGTTGCCTGCTGGTCCTTTGTCTGCTACAAAGTTTCCGTCAACGTGTGGATTAACATCTCTGTTTGCTCTAATAAGTTTAACATAAACAAAGTATTCAAAAGGCCACACTGTGCTAATATAATCAATTAGTTCAGGATACTTGCGCACTGCACTTGGTGTAAACGGCATAGCTGATTCAAATGGTTGACTTCTATCACGTACTGTTAGTTCTTCTTCGTGCCAATAGCCAAAAGGTTCGCCTCCTGAGAACTGTTCTAGTACACTTGCTTTGTGTTCAAACACGGGTGTATCCAAAGGTTGAAATCTCACAACAGCGTTCCTACTACTTTAAATGCATATGTACTATAGTCATTGTGTTCTGCACCGTGATAATCATACCAATTAAATTCAATTGCCAAATGATCTGTAACGTGCTTTTCTTTTGTTTCGTCATTGTAAACAAAAAAGTCTTTGCTCAAGTCTGGGCGTATGTATATGAATCTATCTCCAGCTTTAGCGTGACTACTGTTTAAGTCACTGTGTACAAGTGTTTCTGTACCTGCTGGTTGTACAATAATATAAATTCCTTTTATTTCACTAAACGGTAAACCATTGAAAAAGTCTTCCATATAGTCAAAGTGTTGCCAGTTTGATGTCCAACCTACTGCTGGCTTCTTTAGTGGTATCTGCATACCAGTGTTGTATATCTTAAAGTACAGTTGTTCAAACAATTGTTTGTTTAGTACATCGCTAGTATCAAACTCTACTGTGTTGCTGTGGTGATAAAGCTTAGCGTGTTTCTCATCATAATCATAATGACAACCACCGGGCTGTCCTGTTACGCCCCAAGTATCAAACTCTGTGCTGTTGCATATGCTTTTGATTATTCGTAAGTTATTATCGGTGATGTAGGTTGTGTCTACATTGTCGTATTTAAGATACGGCTTTCCGTCTAATCCAATCATTGTGCCACTCCTTTACTTCGCTTATATTATAAAAATGTTTTTCTAATTGTTGTATGCTCTTAGTGTGCTGTTTTACGGGCATACGTGCTGTCTTGTCAGTTACAGTGTACTTGTATATATCTTCGTAGTAGACTGTGCTAGCAACGTTTAAACTGTGCTGTCGCTGTTGTAAATCATCTATGCGCCAAACCAAGTCGTCAAACCATTCCTTTAAATAGAATCCACTGTAATATGTAGTGTGTTCATTTGGATATAGTGTCCAGTTATCACTAAGGTATGATAATCCTAAACCCAGTGTTTGTGCCCAAGTGTCTTGTCTCTTGACTATGTGTACTGGATGATCAGCTACCCAATCCCAAACACGTTTGGGTGTTTCTTTTCCAGTGTGTATCTTAATAACACTATTGCTGTGATCCTCTGCTAGCCTACTGTTGATTACACTGTCAGTATTACTGTTGTCTGGGAAATGTTCTGGCTGAAAATATTCTGCAAGGTAATTCAATTCGGTGTCTTGATACCAATGCCAGCGTGTGAAATAAGTGCTTCCGCTTTTGGGTGTTGCTACTATTAGTTTCATTGTAGATTTATACTCTTTACTTCACAACGGCTGTGAATAATCATATCTGTTACTGCTGGTAAATCCTGTTTAATTGCATCAGTTACAACGTTAGGATTAATCAAACTAACGTGACACTTGTGATTGTCTGTTTGTGCTGTTTCTACTGCGCTTAGCAGTGCGGCTTTTTCTGCAGGGTATTCTCGTCTAACCATACTCCACATTTTTCTATCTGCATTATCTGATCCGATATTAATAATAGTCTTAGTACTGTCTTGTCTCCACGCTCGATAAAACATATAAAACAATTCAGTCTGCGCATATCCTGGTCCGCCGTGTGCGCAATTGATAAACACATCACAGTCCTTTGCAGCTTCAAATATTTTATCTTGTTCTGATCTAATGTCGTAACCATTGCTTCTACTGAAGCCTAAACAATTTGGTTGGTAGTAATCATACATTACACTACCTACGGTACCAGTGTGACCTGTTACTGCAACACTTTTGCTCATATGCGCTTTCCTCTCTTGGCTGAAGTTAGCAAACCAGCTTTTAAAAAAATTCATTTAAAATTCCACTATAATATAATTGTCATCTGTCCAACTCCAAGGTTGTGTGATGCTGTCTAAAAATTGTGTTTGTGTTAGTGCAAAGCTGTCGTAGTCAGTGGGTTTGTATATGCCCATTAACAAGCTACCACCTGGGTTTGCACTGTGTCTCCAGTATTTATATTGACGCAAGTGTTCGCTAGGATCTCTTGAAATGTCAATGGTACACAAGTCCCAAGTCCAAGGTAGTTGTACACCAGGCGGACTTGCTTGTAGTACAGTTAGTACATTGCTCAAGTCGCTTACTTGCTCTGCTAGAAAATTAAAATCATATTTACTGTGATACTGTTCAGGTATACGTGAACGCATAATATTCTTCCAAGGCAAGTTTTCACTAAACTCTCCTTCTGCAGTATCTTCAATGTGATTTAGTTTATTGCTGTGTGGAGTTTGTAGTGTTATTACTTGATTGAAATGCTCAGCTAACCAACGTGTCCAACCTGCATAGTATGTTCCAACTTCAATTGCAGTATTTTGTACAGATAGTCTTTCAATGCTGGCTTCTAATGGTTTTAGGCTACACATTCTACTCATTGTTGTCTTCCAGTATTGTAGCAACCAAATGTATTCTATCTTCGTAACTGCCATTGAACGCTGTGTGCTTTAGTGTTGTATCTGTTAACCACCAAGTTTGTGTGGGCAAGTACTTGCTAGTATCTTCAATTACCATAAAGGCACCTGGTTGTGTTTTAATTACATAGTGTATTCGTGGTGTACTATCCATATGCCAGCTTAAACAAGTTTTTGGAACACTGCGCATAATTCGAACTCTACCAACACGATAAGTGCTTGCTAACAGCTCAAATACGCTTGCAAACGCTGTGTTGTTGAATTGGGGGCTAAGTGTAGTAAAGTCCGCTTCTGTGTACACAACCGCACGTCTGGGCGTCTGTAGTACATCATTCTCATCTTTGTATTGGTTATCCCAATCCCATTCTAAACTGCCTGTGCCTAAATTAAAGTTAGCAGGATCGTTGTCTACACTGTTGATGCACATTTGATTGCCAGCCCAACTTACTGCGCCTGTACTCAACAAATCACATAGTACAGGATACAAATCGTATGTGGGGTGATCTAACTGTTGAAACTTCATCGTGGTATCATTGTTATGGTTTGTAATCTATATAGTGTATTCCATTTAATTACATCAGCAACTAGTTCTACACTGTGTTCTAAACTAATAACACTGCTGGGGTTGTAATCTTTTATTACACGCTCTGTGCCAACATAACCAAATTTAATGTTTGCTACTCTGCAGGGTTTGTTTAAATTACTCAATTGTTCACAAGCTTTGTCTAGTGCGGCTTTGCCAGCAGTGTATGGCTGTGCGTGTTTCTTAATACCGTCTGTGGTATTTGAACCTATGCTGACTATTAGCTTGTCTTGATCTTTCCACTGATCAAACAATTCATACATTAGCACAGTTTGACTCATAGTGTTCCAAGTGTACGCACTGTTAATGAAAACATCACAGTCAGCTGATTCAGCAATCATACGCTTTCTGTCTTCGGGTTTGTCAATGTCGTATCCGTTGCTTCTACTGAAGCCGTGAGCAGTTGGGAAATAATGATTGAATAGTTGTTGGCCTATTCCTGATGTATGTCCTGTAACTGCAACTGTTGGTTTATTCATAACTGGTGTCTCCTGGATATAACGGTACTCGGGCACCTGGCTTTCTTTTTGGTATTTTACTGTCTGCACTGCTTACACAACTTTTTGTAATACAAGGCATAGGTTTATCAAACAGTTTAAATCCTGTTTCAATATTACCCAATGGCACATCGCCACAACTGTAACTACGCTTTACGCTACCATCTGGTTCACGTATAATAATACTTCTAAATCCACTGCTGCACTCCCAGCCTTCAAACTTGTTAAAGTTAAAAGCATTAAAGCGTTCAGCTTGGTCCATATACCAATGCTTGCCTTTTGAGTCTTGAAACTCTACTTGGAAGTGTTGTGGAATATTTGAATTTTGTTCCCAGTATATTGGATCACTTGTTCGATTAAATGTAGGCTGTGGGCGTACAACCTTTTGTGCCGCTTCTGCTTTTGCTTCTGTATAACCACGCTGTGGCATTCCGTTGTGCAATCGTTCTAGTTGTTCATCTGTGTAACCATCTACAACACGACTTGCTGTAGGATCACTCTGCGGCTTTAGTGTAACGTTAATGTCTTGCTCGTGAAAGAACAATGCGTTCTCCCAATCCCTGTCAAACCATTCCGGAACCATAACTTGATTAATTGTAACTTGTACATCGTGTTCTTGACAAAAGATTAATTTATCAGCAAACGCTTGCATCTTCTCTGGTGAGTTAACGTGTTCTGTGTGCAAGCTAGCAGTAATACTAGCTCTGTGAAACTTACTGGCGCTTTGTACATATGTTTCGTGCCACTTTAGCGGACGACTCATATTAGTTGTCATATGCACACTGGTATAGTTTGTGTTGTCAACGTCTTCTGCTAGGTGTGCTAGTATATCCAAGTAGCCCGGATGAAACGTAGGTTCACCTCCACTTAACGAAAAGTGAAAGCTATTAAAACCATTTTCACGAGCTTGACGTTTTATTTCATCAATTGTAAGCAAACAAAGTTCTGTAGGACGATGATCCTTTTTATCACTGCGAGCATACGGCCAGCAATAACTGCAACGATAGTTACAGAAACGTCCCAACAGCCAACTGACTGTAAACAAGTCTCTGTGCATCATTGTGCGTTGTCCTACACTTACCAAATCATCGTATGGAATCTTGGTAAAGTCGTAAGCACTCATTTTGCTGTCGTTAGTCATAATACTCGTTGCCCTGCATTGGATCTATACTTACTTCATTTATATTAACATACTTTGGCTGATTAATCAACCATTTAATATAACCTGCAGCTTCCTCAATGTCAAGACATTTTCTATCTGGATGCTTGTGTTGATTGTTGCTTAGTGTACCAAAACTTATATAGCTTACTTTAGGTAAACCTTCAGTCCATACTCCTGCAATACCAAGTGTGTTGCTCCAATCCCTTAGAGCTTTCTTTTCAGCGTTGTATCTCCACGTGCGTCCATTCTTAACTCTGTCTGTGGTTGAACCTACTGCAACTATATGCGGCGCAGCCTTTTCGGCTTTGCACACACTGTACACTTCATCTAGTACTATGGTTTGTTGAAACTTCCACAAAGCACTTAATACTATTACCACATCGTAGTCCAAGCTTAATTCAGCAAACTCACGTTGTGCGCTTTCTTTACATAAATCATAACCACTGCTTCTACTGCAAAAGGTTGCGTCAGGATACAATTGATATAATTCCTGTGCTAATCCGTATTCAGGATTGCCTGCTATTAATACTCTCATTAGTAGTTCTCGGTATTGTCAAATATACTAGTGTCAACGTGTCTATCAAATACTTCTTTAAACTGTTCATTACTAGTAGCTTTAGGAGTACACAATCCACAACCGCAATGCTTGCCTGGTCCTAGTGGACAAGTAATAATAGGCATTGTTTTGTTTTTCATATTTGTTCTAAGTTCGTCAATGATTTTATCACATTCGCTTAGTGTACCAATAGGACCGCGAGTACCATCAAAACGTGCTTGACAAGTTTGGTGATGCCATACTGTATCTGTTTGTTGTTCAATGTGTAGGAAGAACCAGTTTACACTACACTTCCATCCTCTAAACTTAGCAAACTCTAAGAATGTACTCTTTTCCCACGTTCCTTCTTTCTTTGTTCCGCAACTGCCTGTACTACATACTTCCATAGTACGACTACCGCAACAAGGACGTCCTAGTTCACGAGCCATTTTCTTTTCTTCAGTTTTTTCTGTTTTAACTGCACTAGCTTCTGTTCCGCTTACTGCGGCGTGTTCTACAGTATTCTTTTCTTCAACAGGCTTATTGTTTAGCGCACCGTTCTTATCTTTCCAAAAGCTTTTCATCCAGTTTAACTGTGCGTCAGTGTATTGGTGTGCATAGCTGTTTTTACTATCTTCGTGTTCACCAATCATACGTGGAACATAACCAATGTCTGCTTCTTGTAGTTGACGACATACATCAATACACTCGTCCCAATACTCTGCGTGAAACATTACATTTACTTTAAGTGGAAACTCTCGGCTGTGCAAATAAAAGATATTTTCAATTACTTTCTTTTTCAAGTTGGCGTGTGCTTCTGCGTGATAGCTTACAGTTATAAAACCATAGTTGTCAATAATGTTGTCTGCCATCTTGCGTCCGAACGCACCATTTGATGTAATAGTAAGAGTAAGTCCAAACTGATCTTCGTACTTTTCTTTCCAAGTGTCCTTTAGCCATTGTCCAAACTTTAGGAAGCTAGGGTTAACTGTAGGCTCACCACCAGTGAAGTTGATGTTTATCTTTTTATTATTTTTAAATTCCATCATTGTTTCAGCATAGTCAAATACAAACTGTCCACTCTTTTTAAGTGTTTCCATATCTGCGTGTCCACTGAAGTTATCGTGTCTGTGTGGAGGACAATATGTGCAACTGTAGTTACAACGTCTTCCTACATCCCAAGTAACTGTTAAGTGATCTCCGTCAAGCATCTGAATTGCTTTAAAGTCAGTGCATTGTGGTTCCATATCATTAGCATCAATCATTTCATATATCCTGTTAGTTTGGGAACAACTGCATCAATGCTTTGATCCCGTATCTTATCTAAGTTGCGTGTGTAACTGCAAAAGTGACTCCAGTGTTCGTCATAGTAACTGTCACTGTTCATATACTTGGTTACACCATTTGCTATGTCTCTAGCTTGCTTTTGAGTGTGTTCTGGATAACCTTGTTCGGCTGTCCAATCAACAAACTCTTCAAATCTTTTTGTTACGTATGCTTTGTATTCATCTGGTAGTACACGTACATTCAAATGCATTGGATGATGCGCTACGTGATGTGTTACAATTGGTCTACGCTTGCTTGAATTAATTCTTTCAAAGCCACTGTGTTCTAGCTTCCAACGCATATAGTCAATCATATGATCAACGTTGTATGCTGTTACTGTATACGCTACCCAGCTTTGTATGTTTTTAGGCATAGCGTCTAGAGTACGCAAGTTCTTTAGTGTTTTATTCCATTTAGCTGGATAACGTTGATATTCTAATACGTCTTCCATACCATCCACACTAGCACCAACTCTAACTGCGCCAAAGCCACGCCAAAGCTTTTGTACTCTAGGAGGCAGTGTACTCATATTAGTATTATATTCAATAATCATATCTTTTGCTACGTCAAGTTCAATACACTTTTCCAAGAAGTCATAATGACGTTCTATAAGCATTGGCTCTCCGCCTGCAAAGTATACGTGCTTGATGTTGTGTGCATTGTTTTCTAACTGTGTCCAGAAGTCTTCGTTTTCCATTGGCCAGTCAAACTCATAAGCGTGTAAGCCACCATTGGCACTTCTGTTTGTTTTGTGTATTTTAATTTCACCACTGCTGTCACGGAATGTGTCTTTGTTGTTTAGTGCAATCCAATCATCATACCAAGCGTTTGAATCAGTTGGTCCGCACATACGACATTTTAAATTACAAAAGTTTCCAAAGCGTAAATCATAATATATAACAGGAACTTCAACTGTGTCTATAGCACCGTCAGCTTCAGTAACTTCAGCGGCTGCTTCTGCAGTGAGATCCCAGTGTTCATTTTCATAACTGCGTCTACTGGTTAATCCATTTTCTTCTTCACGCTTGCAACGTCCACATTCGTCACTCCAACGACCTTCAAGCATATTTTTTCTAATAGCTCGCATCATTTCTGCGTTACGTGCTTCTTGTAGGTTGTCACTGCCAGCATTGTATGCTGTACCGTCTGGCTTGCGTATAACACCTTTGTTTTTAGTCACGTTGGCTTGACAGCAAACCCTTAGGTCGCCGTTAGCTCTAACTGCTTGGAATATCCAAGGAATGGGGCAAAATGTATCGCTCATCTGTTTCCTTTGTATGGGTTGTCAAGGTATTCAATTATATCTGCGTGTAAGTAATCGTGATAGTCTTGCTTTCTGCTCATATCAAATAATTTGATTTCTCTGCGCATATTTTCTCTATGTTGATCAGTTACGTCAACATCCATAGTATCTTGTAGCCATTGAATAGCACTGTCTAATTGCATTTGACAATTACAGTTTTCACCAGTTGTATTACTTACTATATTAACACGTTTGTAAGAATTGTCAAGTTCTTTATACTGTGCTAGCAGGTCACTCTTTATACTGCGTGGCAAGAACTGTACATTAATAAACTTGTGCTCAGGCCAAAGATTGTCTACGTAGAAACTGTAACCTTTGGCGTTGTTAACTCGAACATAAGTGTCCAAGAAGTAGTCGCTTAGGTCTGCAATGCTGTGTGCGTTTAGAACACTTAGTACAACATTGAAACTCCAATTACCTATTAGTGGCTTTCCTGGTCTTGTGCTGTTGTGTAGCTTTTGCATACTATTGTCAACTACCTTCCAAGGCATAGGGTATCTAATATATTCATAATTTTTACCCAAGCTGTCTATGCTGTTGTTTATGTTTAACTCTTTGAAATGCTTGAGTTTTTCTACAAGCGAGTCTGTAAACTTTGTACTATTAGTATGAAACTCCAACAGTATGTTTTTAGCAGCGTCTTTTTCAATAGCTGTATCAATAAACTCCAAGAATGGTTTGCTTACTGTTGTTTCACCGCCTGTGGCTTTTATTTGTCTTAGGTTGTGTATGTTGTCTAGTACGTTTCTCCACTGTGCATCATATTCTTCTGTGGGCCACGCATACACTGCGCTTTCGCCTTTTGGACGCAAGTGAGTAATTACTTGTTCAACAGTTTTGGGATTCTGTACGTTTTGGTCTACGTGGTTCTTGTCTGTTTGTGCAAAGTCTTTTTGCCAATCAAATCCGTATACACCTTTGCTGTCCAGTTGGTTGTCTGCAAAGTATTTGTAGTCAGTGCGTAGTTTGTTGCTTAACCCTGGTCCACACATTCTACAACGTAGGTTGCAGTTTTCACCAAAGCCAAAGTCTATACACTGTAGTTGCGGATCTTCAATGTCAAAGTCTGTTGCATCTGGTGCAACGCTTTGCAGTCTATAACTAGTTGGATTGTCTTTGCTTCTGCTTTCCATTTTCCAACAAGTTGTACAAGCACTGTGCTTTTCACCACGCAACATACTCTCACGTAATTCAGTCATTTCTTTGCCGTGAAACAAATTCTCAGGTAGTGCAGATTCCATTTGTTCGGGTGTAGGTGGGTTCCAATTGTTTGGACGCAACTTTGGTTGTATTCCCAATGGATCAGGAGTTTCCGGACGTATACTATTACAACAAGGTGCTGTTTTGTATACTCCGAATTCGTCCCAGTCTTTGAGTGTTAACTGACTAAATGGATAATAACAAAATGTGTTATTGGCTTCTGGTTTCATATTACTTTTTAAACTCGCTGACATCACATCCTAGTTTTTTAGCAGCTCTGTCTTTTGCCCAGTTGCGTTCTGCGCACCAAAAGCAATGATCTTCACATTCCCATAATGGACTTGTTCCGTGTACATATGTTTCGTAAGTGTCTAAGGTTCGACCACGTACTACATCGCCTGCGTCAACTTCACAACTGCGTGTAGTGTGCAACAAGTCTAACCATCCGTTTAGTTTGTACTGTGCAATAACCCAATCCTTTTCAACATACTTCCAAGGTTGTATAAGCCAACTGTTTCCGTAGTGTGGATTCATATTAGTGCTTACACCTTGTTCTAGTCTCCAAGCGTGTGCAGGATCAGCTATAGCTTGCTCAGCTGTTTCATTTCTATCGTGTGGTTGAAATTCAATATTTTTATATCCGAATTCTTCATATACGTCTTCTTGTGGGTTTAGCGTTACAAAGTTATAAGCCGCATCAATTTGATATTGATTGGTTACATAACGATTGAAACTGTCTACTGCTACTCTGTCTCCACTGCGTCCTTGTACTAGATTTTTACCTGCATTGGCTTCTTCAATTTCTGGTGGAATAAAGTTTTGAATACGTTCTACAATAATGTCACTGCCCCACATAGCTTGTAGCTTGGAGAATACTTCTCGTGATATTGGGCCTGCCCAAGGACGTGTTTGCCAAACTCTTACGTGTGTTACTACTACAATTTCAATGTCAAGGTTGTTTTCTTTGATATGCTTTGCTAGTATGCTTGTTCCTAGCGCACTGTCTGCTCCGCCTGACAAGTTTACTGCAATACGTTTCCACTCTGGGTTTAATGGAATCTTTAATCCGTTGTGTTCAAATAGCCAATCTGGGTTGACTTTGTAGTGAGTGTATACACTGTTTGCGCTAGCTTCATTAAACATTAATTTGTATCCTTGTAGTTGCCAGTGGCTCTGGCACTTGATAAATCTGTTGTACTTAAATTGACAATACGTTCTAAACCTAACTGTGTTACCACAGTGTTGATCCAGTGCTGGTCCGCCCATTCAAAAGGTTGATGATGTGTGTAGCTGTATCCACGATGTCTGATGAATTGTCTACTACGATATATATCGCTTATTGTAGTATATTTAGCAACTTGGAATTCGCCTAATTGTTCAACAACCATAGGCTCACCAATGTGCGCACTGTACACTTGGCTTGCTTGAGTTTTATATGCAGTCAACTCTACACCGGCAGGGTAAACGGTATTTTGCAACACGGCTGTTTCAACTGCTACACTGATTCTATCAGCAGTGTCACTGTCTGTGGCGTCTGCTATTGCATTGTATATGTCACTGCGTGGAAGTTGTGATCTGCTTTTTTTAATATCACTGCCGCGAAATCTATGACACAGTGCCTCAATGATATTGTCTGTACTGTTGAGCATACGCTTGTTGCATAAGTGAATGTCTGGTGCAGTATCACTGCTTCCAAAATAATTCAAAAAGGTATTGCACCAAATTGTAGGTGCAGTGTGTATCATTCTATATGCTTCTATTACACAAGCGGCGAGAACAGCACTTCTTGGACCACCCGACAGGTTTACCACTATATCAGTAGCGCCCGGCTGTACTGGAATGTGTACTCCATATATGTTTACTATTCGTTCATTGTTGTCACGTTGACATTCACGTTGCCAAGCATCAGCAATGCTGTGAAAACGATGTCCTTCGGGCAAACCTGCAACATACTCTGCTGTACCCGGATGAACTATATAGTCATCGTTCATCAAATATATCTTTCATTTCTGGGAATGTTTCTGCAAAGCTTAATCCACGTTGTTCATCGCACAAGTCTAAGAATTCTTTCATTTCCGGAAGTCTTACACTCCAGTCTTCGCTTTGTGCAAATGATACCATACCTTTAAGTCTATCAATACCATAGCTGGCTCGCAAGAAGTCTTCTTTGGTTACTTTACCTTTGTGCCAACTTGGAACACCTAATTCCCAATTGTCTTCCCACCACTTGTAAAACTCTTCGTACTTGGCAGCTATTTCATCTTTAAACCAAGCTGGCAATACTTTAACATTAAGGTGTGGAGGATGATACACAAAGTGATAGTTAATACCACCTGCACCAAATGGCCACATATTAATTTTAGTAAAGCCTTGTTCTAGTTTCCAACGCACAAAGTCTGGCAAGTAATATATGTTTAGTGCGTTAACTGCACAAGCAACTGTTACTTCTACATTGTCTGGTGTGTCTTTGTCTAGTATATGAAATACTTCTTTGGTGCGTTCCCATTCACTAGGATATCTAATATATTCATTTCTTGCACCAATGTCATCTACACTGTAGTGAAAACGTACTTTCTTAAACTGTGCCCATAGTTCAAACAAGTCGTCACGCCATTCAACACCATTTGAGTTATAACGTAGTTCTAGTTTATGCGCAATACCCTGCGCAATAGCACGTTCTAGAATTTCGTAGTGTTCTTCAATGATTAGGCTTTCTCCACCTGCAAAGTAAATCTGTTGCATATGCGGCATTTGCTCGTAGAACTGTTCCCAAAATAATGGATTGTGTTTGTGCCAGTTATAACTACTGCCGTTAACACTTCCTTTGTCTTGCCACTGTGTTGTTTCTTTTAAACTTTCATTTTGTATTTTAGGATGAATTTTCATCCAGTCTTTGATCCAACCACTTGAATCGTGTGGACTACACATAACACAAGCCAACTGACACTTAGTACCAAAGCGTAAATCAATATACTGTAACTTTGGAGCAATGCTTCCGTCTTCGTTTGTTTCAGCTACTAGTTTGTCAACGTCAACACGTTCGCCCCAATAGTGTGTTTCCCACATACGTTTGCTGTTGTGTCCTGCAGCTTCTTCTTTAAAACATTTAATACAACTTGGAGGCTGTTCACCTGCAAGCATTTGTTTTCTAACGTTTTTCATATAGTCACTGTTCCAACTGCTTAGAAAGTCACTGTTGTTTAGGTTAGCTGGTTTACCATTGTCATTCTTTAGAACTCCAACCATTCCGCCGTGCGTTTTATCATTTGTAGCGCCAACGCTTGATGCATTAGCAGTACAACATACTCGCATACTTCCGTCTGGGCGTGTGCTAAGATGCACCCACGGTAATAAGCAAAATGTTTCACTTGGGGCTTTTTTCATTTTTATTTTCCACTGTGTTCAATGTTGGGTATAACATTGTAAATATCTTTTAGATATACTCTATATTATTATAACAAATTTTCTTGTTGTTGTCAACTATAATAGATCAATCCAATTTGGTACTATGCGGTCAAACTGTTCACGTCTGTGCTTGTCCAACTGCATAGTGTAACTGATTAATTCTTCAACCAGTCTGGGTTTGTTTTCTGCTTCGCCGCTGCTGTATACCATATATACTAGCTTGGCTTGTTCTTTGTCCCAGCGCACTACTTCCAAGTATGTGGCTAGATTTACAAAGCGTTTCATTAGTTTAGCCAGCTGACGCCAACTGTTTTGTATGTTAGCGTCCATATTGTCAACGTCACATATTATACTGTACAACCATTCGTGTGTTGGTTCGAACACTTGTTTGTACCATTGGTCCTTGCCGTCTCTGCTGAGCAAGTTAGCACTAAGATGATTTGGATCGTACAACAAGTCTAGGACTATGTTGAATCCGTGTCCACCGCCAATGCTGATCCATTTTTCTGTGTACCAACGCACTATGTTACCTACGTCAAACACATTGTAAAATTGTATTACTGGTGTAACGTTTACACTAACGTTGTCTGGGCGAGCTGTGTACAATGCCAATAGCTTGTCCAAGTTAGCTTCAATGGTGCTCCACTTGCTGGGATGACGTATATAATCATTTACTGCACCCACTCCGTCAATGCTGGTATTAAATTCAGTAAATTTAAAATGCGGCATTAAATCCAAAAACTTTTGATGTATGTTTGTTATGTTGGTTGTAATCTTTAAACGTATATTACCGCTGAGATTCTTCTCTACCAACAGTTCCAGTAGTTCATACATTTCACTGTGCAGTGTAGGCTCACCACCTACAAATGTAATTTCTTCAAGCTCCAGTGAGTTATCCATAATACCTTGCCAAAGCTGTTGTGCGTTCCACTGTGCAGGATCATATTCTTTATAGTGTGTGGGCAAGTCTTGAGCTGCAAAGTCTTTTTGTTCTTTGGCAATTTGTGTACTAAACTGTGGCCAACACATACGACATTTTAAATTACACAAGTTACTAAGCCTTACGTCAAAGTAACGTATACGTGGTTTAAGAATTAAATCTTCCCAATCGTCTGCTAGCTTTGTTGTTTCTCTTACCAACCATTTTTGATTTTCTTTTCTACGCTTACTAGGGAGTTCATCTGGACGCTCGCTCCATTCGTCAGCAAAGATATCTTCTTCTTTCCAACAGGTTCGACACTCGGGTATTTGTTCATCGTTTAATAGCTTTAATCGTATATCACGCATATACTTGCTGTTCCATATTTCTTCTACGCTGTGCGTTGCAACGTTGTATGGTACGCCGTTTTCATCTGTGATCAAGTCGTGTCTGCTTACCTTACAACACAGTCTGCAATTACCTTGTGTTGTAGTAGCCATATGAGTAAACGGCAGTACACAAAACTTCTTGTGGTCTGGTTTGGCTAATGCTGTTGTGAATTCTTTATCGTTGGTGTAGTCTGGTTTTGTCATAGTAATATTTATCTAAGTTATATACGTACTAAATAAGTGTATGAAACACCCATCCTTCTGTCCATTTCCGTTTGAGAGCATTGCACCTAAAAGCTGGTACAAAGGCAAACCCGAACGTGTTGTTCCTTGTTGTAATATGAAAACCGATGTTGACGATCCTATGGGCGTTGCTGAGCTAGCAGAGTCAGGAGCAAGTTTAAGTGAAATATTCAACAGTGAACAATTCTCTAAGCTTCGCAATGACTTAGCCAACGGAGTTAAGAACAGTGCTTGCGACTATTGTTGGCGCTTAGAAGCACGTACAGGGCATAGTCCACGTTTAACTGCTTTAGATGCAGTTGAAGACATACCCACGCTTGTAGACGCTCCTGTGCTGTCTAAGGTAGACGCTAACATTGATGAAAGCTGTAACCTACGCTGTAGGATGTGTGCTCCTAGTGTTAGCAATGCACTGCGCAAAGACTACGCTGCCATAGTTGAACAAAATCTTCCATTACCACAATATTATAACACAAAGCAAAGCGAAAGTCAACAAGATCCACAAGGTGTTGGTGTATTTTTTAACTTGGGCAACAGCTATGCTGACGAAATAGTAGACCTAAGTCCGCAACTAACTGAAATAAAGTTTACTGGCGGAGAACCCACAACTAGTCGTACGTTTTGGAGTGTAGTGGATAGAATTGACAATGCTGAAAATATCTCATTAAATCTAACAACAAATGGCACTAAGTTTAATAATCGTTTTTATGATACTGTAAACAAATTTGGCAAACGTCACTTTACTATAAGTGTTGACGCTACTCGTAGTACATATGAATATATGCGTTATCCATTTTCGTGGCGCAAGCTAGAACAAAACATAATTGAATTAAGTGAACGCTGTGACGCAGACACTACCAGTATACACATATGCAGTGTGCTTACAGTTTACAATATGTTGAATATACGCAACTTGGTAGATTGGATACATCAAAACAATTGGTTTGCAGATATTCCTATAACGTGGAAGTGTATTCCTGATCCGCATCCTTTTGAAAGTGTATTGGATGTACGTTGGGCTAGCAAAGAACTTCAACAACGCTGTGTGACTAATTTAACTGCGGCATTGGATGATGCTACTGAACACACTGAACCTGCACTGCGTAAAACAATTGCTTATGTACAAAGCTGGTTAGACTCACCGCCAGAGGCAACGCTAGTGCAAAGTAAAAGAGCTCAGTTGTTGCAAGATACAGTTACGTTGGATACTGTGAGAAAACAAACTTATGAAACAATGTTAGAAGAACCCGTAGCAGTGTTCTTAGACAGTATTAAATAATACCATTTGGTATTAAAAAATCTTTTTCAATCCAATCAGCAACACGCTCGCTGCCCTCTACACCCAAGTGATAGTAATCATCAATCATTAGTTCACTCCAACCAGTGATGTTGTCTTCTGCGCTAACAACGTCAAGTGGATCTTCGTTGCTCCATTTAAATCCAAAGTCCACACGTTGATGTAATTGCTCAACTACACCTTGGTAATTTATTGTGTGCAAGTGACTTGGCAACTGTGTGAAGTATTCTCTTACAAATGGAACTAAAGGTTCGCTGTTGCCTGGCCATCCAAAGCGTGGTGTTCCTAACCATCCACTGCTGGCAAAGACACAATCAAGTTCTAAACTGTCGCTGTCCCAGGTGTTGTAGTTGTGACTGCGTTGTTTTCTATGTTGAGCTATCTGTTGCCAATCTTCTGGCCACAAGCTTAATCTAAAAGGTGAAGTGTATTGTGCAATAGTGTAATCAGCACTTACACATTCCAAACAGTGTGCAGCCCATTGTACGCTACTGCCGCCTTTGCTGTAGTCAAAAAAGTTTAAGTGTGGGTGACGCTTGCTTAAACACCAACTCCAACTGTTTTCATAAGGATGTGTATGCCCTTGAGTATAGCTACACCCTAGTATGAGTATGTTAGACATATTTGATTTCATTGTGATATGCACGATTTTTAGCACAAGTTCTAATACAACGATTAACGTGTAGATTGTGTGCAGGGTTCCAACTGTCAGCTAGTACACGTTTGTAATAGTCTGTTGCTAGTATATCGTTTATGCTGTGCTGACGCAAGTCATTCCAACCCTCTGGTAAGTCTGCGTATTGATCACGTATTCCATCTTTGTTTTTAAAGTAGCTGTCCCATAAGAAACAACAAGGCCACAATGTGCCATCACTTGCTACAAATATTTCTCGATCGTGATAGAACTTACAACTTATGCTTTTTATAATTTCTTCAAACACTGGTGCATTGTCTGCAACCTGTTGTTCAACTTCTGTTTGACTTTTGCCTGCGTATGTTTCAATAACAGCGTCCAACGCTTTTACTACTTCTACTTTGCTGTGTTCTTTAGCACCTGTAGTAGTAATGGTCTTTTCTTCTGTTACAACTTTTTTAGCTTTGTGATCTTTCTTTTTAATTTTAGCAACCCATTCGTGGAATGTGTTACGCATACCTGTACGTGTTGCAAATCTAAAGTTTAATTCTTCTGCTCTAGCTCGTGCTGTTTCTAGTTCGTGTTCATTGTGATCAAACACAATATAAATCCAGCTAGCTTCTGCTTCGCCGCCCGCACTAGCACCACCGTCTGAGTATGCTTGCATATTTCTATCTACTACTTTGTAAACAGTGTTTACACGATAGATATGATTTGTTTCTTTGTATCCGTCTACACAGAAGTGTACTTTAACTTGATCTGTTTCGGCTGCTAGCTTGCCCAATCTAAACCACCAGTCAGCACTTTGACGTCCGCCGTTTGTACTATAGTGTACGTGTCCACCATTCTCTACTAGATATTCAGTAATTTCCAAACATTCTGGATTAACTATAGGATCACCTAATACACCGCATAGTTTAAAAATTTTATCTTCTATACAGTCTCGTGTAGGCAACCAGCTTTGGATGTCAGCTAGTGTGTGATTGTAAACTCCAAACTTACCTAAGTTTTGTGTTCTTGCGCAACCTGGACAGGCTGCATTACAGTCGCTTGATATTTCAAGTTCAACTCTTTTCATTGATTGTATTGTCATTGTGAGGATACCTTTAAGTGCTATGTTTATTTATCATAAATACTAGTATGGCAAAATCACATCAAGAAGATCACGAACGAGTAATAGCAAAACACGGAAAGCGTTTCTGTGCGGCGCCGTTTACCAGTATGCACACACTACCCAATGGTGACGTAACCACTTGTTGTAAAACAAGAATTCCTATTGGTAATTTAAAAACCAACACACCCGAAGAGATTATGAACAGTGATCACGCCAAGAGTGTAAGAAAAGAATTTTTAGCTGGTGGTATGCCCGATCAGTGTAAGAACTGTTGGGACTATGAAGCTAGTAACAGCAAAGCCGCTAACAACAGAGTATTTTCAAATCACGCCGCACACCTTGCTGTAGACGAAGCTGTAGCCAGTACTGATGCTGACACAGGTAATATGAGCAAGCATCACCCTGCTTGGTTAGACTTGTTGTGGACAAACAAATGTAACTTTGCTTGCAACGGTTGTACGCCAGAGCTTAGCGATACTATTAAAAGAAAATACAAAAGTACATTTGCTACAGTACAAGGTATTCCAGAAAGCGAATACCATCCAGAGTTATCAGATTCGGATCACACAGACAACGAAACTATTATTAAATATGTATTAGACAACGCAGACAGTTTAAGTATGATTCATTTAAATGGTGGAGAGCCATTTATGCAAGAAGATACTTATCTACTGTTACAAGAGCTTATTGACAGAAACCTTACACAACAGGTTTACATATGGAGCCACACCAATGGTAGTATAAACAAGTACAAAGGCAAAGACATTGTTGACACTTACTTGCGTCATTGGGGCGACAACTGTAAAATTACTATGAGTGTAGATGGCGATGGTGCTAGAGGCGAATACATACGCTATGGTTGGAGAGCAGACAAATGGTTGCGCACTTATAATAAAATACACGGCGCAGGTATTGACGTTAGTATACAAACTTGTTGGAACGCTCTAAACGCATTACACATAGCAGACCACGGTGCTTGGCTAAATCAACTGCCTAAAAAGCAATTGCGTGATGGTGCAGAAGTAAGCGGCAGCTTAACTGTATGGCAAGGACACAGTGCGTTTGATCCTAAAGTGTTTCAATGTGTACCGGAATATGTAGAGCGTGCTGTAGACACCTTAGAAGCGTCACGTGCCAGTGGTGAACATCCTCGACAGTGGAGCTTGCACTTTGATGGACATATTAACTATATAAGAAATCAATTACCAGAAGATAGATTAATTAAATTAGTCAATAACTTTCATAATGGTATAGCCGCACTAGATGCTGACAGAGGCACAGACTTCAACAGTGTGTTTCCTGAACTAGTAGACTTTCGAGCCCAAAGCCTTGAGTGGTTGAATGACAGAAAATAACAAAGTTTGGGGCGATGCTTATAACAGACATCATCAAATAATCAGCGAATACGGTGAGCATTTTTGTGCTGCACCTTGGACTGCTAATTGGATATCGCCTACAGGTAGTGTTACGTTTTGTTGTAAAAGCAGAGAAAGCTTGGGCAACATAAACAACGACAACTTGCCGGACATACTAAACAGCGAACCAGCCAAGCGTGTACGCAGGGAAATGCTAGCTGGCGGTAAACCCGCACACTGTAAAATATGTTGGGGAGTAGAAGCTGCAAGTGGCAATGCTTCGCACAATAGAATCGGAAACAACCGAGACGGTTGGGTAGACTTAGCAGATGCTGTAAGTGAAACAAACAGTGACGGAAGTATGCGAAACTATAATATAAAGTGGTTTGACTTAAACAGCAGCAATAAATGTAATTTTGCTTGCTTGGGTTGTACTCCTGAACTTAGTGATACTATTAGACGCAACTACTCAGAAGAGTTTGCCAGCTTGAATAATCATACTGTTGAAGGATATCAACAGCGTTGGAACTCAATGTTGCCAGAGCCTGTGCAATTTGAAAACGACAGAACTCGTATGATTGACTTTGTTATGAGTCAAGCAGATACACTAAATCAAATACATTTAAATGGTGGCGAACCTTGGATGCAAGCTGGCTTTCACGAACTGTTGAATAAACTAAAAGCAGGCGGGTATCACAAAACTATTACACTGTGGTCACACACTAATGGAAGTATAAGCAAGTATGATGGCGTAGACTTTATTGAGGATTTTTACAAACCTTGGAGCACAGCCAGAATTAGTTTAAGCAACGATGGATGCGGCAAGCGTGGAGAGTTTATACGCTATGGTTATTCAGATAAAAAATGGATTAGAACTGCTGAACGTTTGCGAGAGTTAGACAGTAGTACAAAAAACGTTAGTGTACAAAGTTGTATTAATAGTTTTAATGTACTAGCACTGGATGAAACTGTAGAGTTTATTGACCAACACATTGGACTAGATCAAACTGCATTTGGTCCGTGGTATGGTGATAGCTTAACAACTGTGGCAAGTTTAGGCGCACTTGATCCTTGGTTCCGTGACGCTGCAATAGAGCAATTGCACAAATGGAAAGACAAGGTTAAGTATAGTCATTTAAATGATATTATAGTGGACGTTGAAACTGCTGAGGCTCGCGGTGATGTTCGATTGCAAGCCAGTAGATTTGTACAAGCTATACGTGAACTTGATGCCAAGCGTAAAGTAACACTAGCAGAAGCTTGTCCCGAGTTGTTGCCTGTAATGTTGAGATTAGAAGAGTTAGGCAAATAGCCTATTCAAACTGTGCGTTAAACACATCAAAGCCTACACTGCACTTTTGCGCACATACACCCAGCTTACCATTTGTGATGCCCGACTTGTTCCAACTGGCTGTTATTTCAGCTACCATTGGTCCGTCAATGACTTCTAGTATATCGTTCTTGATTACATTTAAACTGTCTTTACCACCAGCGCCATCAATGAAATCCCATATTTGTTCTACACGATAATCTTTGTGCCACCATTTGTACATACGTCCGGCAGTCCAACAGCAAGGCATAAACAATCCTTCTGCTGTAATAAAGATGCTTTTGTTTTTTGCTACTTTACATTCAATGCCACATTGATTGTAGAACTCACGCATACTGCCATAGTCCTTTTCAATTTGCTTTTGTTTTTGTAGTATTAGGTTTTGATTGTCCAAACCCTTTGGCTTACTGATAGTAGCAGTGTCTGCACCTTTGCGATTCTTAGCTTGATGATATTCTTTTGCTTTGTTTGTAATGCTACTGATAAAACGTGCTGACTTTTTCTTTTGAAAACGTTCCACGCCCCATTCTTGTGCTAGTGCTTCTGCAGCTTCTACTTGATGTTCATTGTGTTGAAACACTAGGAAGTCCCAACGAGCTCTACCGCCTGAACTTATAAACGCTCGCATATTGCGTTCTACGTTAGCCCACACTACGTTTTGTCTATAAAGATGATTTGTATCTTCTAATCCATCTACACTAAAGATAACAGCACCGTGTTTGCCTATAACGCCTGCTAGCTGTTTCCACCAGTCTGCGCTTTTAGCTCCAGCATTGGTATTCATACTTAACCACATAGTTGGGTTACATTGTCTAAAGTATTCAAACACTTCCAGTGTGTCCTTGGCAACAATAGGATCACCCAAGTTGCCGCACATATACATAACGTCTAAATTCTTAATAAACTCTGGAGAAAATATCTTTTTACAATCTTCCAAGCTTAATTCAGCATTGCTTATGTGTACATTGTCAGCACCACCGTTTTCATTACGATCGCACATAGGACAAGCCGCTTGACAACGCTGTGTTATTTCCAAGTGTACTTCACGTATGTCTTTGCTTTTATACATCGTTACGAGATTCCAATACCATCTTAACGTCTTTGCCTGGCCCGACTGCACTGGGCATACCACCATACTCGTTTACATACCATTCAATAACGGCTTTGTACCATTCTTGACTGTTGTGATGCGCACGTTTGTTGAACTGCCAGATGTTATTGTTTGTAGCACTCATAGCACTTAGCGCACGAGCTGCTTCCACTTGTAGTTCACGTAGTGTTAGATTACTTAATTCCAATTCTCATATACCTTGTGTATAAACCTGTGTCAAGTTCTCCGCTGAACAATTCCTTAGAAAATGGAGTTTGTTCTACAAAGCCGTCTAGTGTATCCATAGTGTTAACGTGTGTTTCAACATCGTCAAAGTCATTTGCTTGCAATACCAATAGTGTACCTTCAGGAATTAAATCATACCATTTAGAGAATTCTGGCAAGTGTTCACAACTGGTGTTTAGTATACAGTCTGGGCTGTCTTGTTGATGAATTTCTGCGCCACTTTGATTCAACAGTGTATACTCGTGATCAGCATAGTTGATATCCATAATGTCTTTGGTTGCGGCTTTAAACTGCCAGCCGTTTATAACACTTGGCTTGTTAACTGTTTCTGCAATGGCTGCACAACTGTCGTCTACATCAAAGCTTCTGATGCGTCCAACTGTTATTCCGTTTTCAAGTATAGCTGGAACTGCAACAGCATACCATCCTGCACATATGTACATACAGTCAATGTTCTTGACTACTCGAGCAAGTTCGTCAGCTAACCAACGTTTGCTTTTGATTTGTCCTTGGCTAAAGCTGTCTAAGTCTAAATCTACTTGTTGTCTTTGTATGCGTTTAAACACATTAACATATTGACTGCCATTGGTGTATTCTTCTAGTAGTGCAAATACACTTGTGGCATTCTGTTTAACTATGCCATCAAACAATGGAGTGTCTCCGCCTAAGTATGCACAAATGCTTTTAAAGTCTTTTTTCTTTAATGCTGTAATGTGATTTTGATCTAGGTTTAATAGTTTGTACACACTTCGACGATTGTCGTTTGTAATAGCACGATACAAGTCGCCGTCATCTAGTTTTGCAACTCTGAATATACTGCGCAAGTTATGGCTAACAATACTTTTACGCAAGTCTTCGTCGTCTGTTACCAATTCCATAAGCGAACTGATTTGATTGTTCATTACGGCTTTGCGCAACAGTTCTACTTGTGGCTTTGTTAGTGTAGTAAACAATCTAAAAATACTGAATAAATTTTGATCCAACACTGCTTTGCGAATATCTTCATCTACTCCGCATACACGCATAATGCTGTGTACGTTGTGTCCTAATACGGCTTGCTTGAAGTCTACACTAATGTAGTCTGACAGAGCTTTTAGCACGTTGGCTATGTCTTTTTCAACTATTGCTTTTCTTAGTATTTCTGTTTCTGGTGAACCTGCGGTGGGTACTGTTCTAAACAATGCTCTAAGGTCATCGTTGTCTATGCTGTTTCTTACGTCTGCGTCTGCATCCACTAGTTTGTACAAACTGCTGATGTCTTGATCTACGTAAGCACGTCTAAGCCAAGTAATCTTTTCGTTGTTGGGATACAGTAGTTCCATACGATTTAGTATTTCTGGCATCTCCATTAGTATTTTACTCCTGGGAATAATTCTTTAAATTGTTCTTCTAACCATTCGAAATCATTGATTAGGTTTAGTGTAGCAATGTCTTTGGCATACTTTAATCCAAATGCTCTGCCACGCTGTGCGCCATTGATAGCATACTCTCCCATTGGGCGTTTAGCTCCTCTGTTGCACCATACATCCAAGCGATACTCATTGTCTATGTTATCACCATTGGGAATAATAGCACTTGATAGTTTAGTACATTCGCGGAACGCACTTTTCCAAGCATTAAAAGGATCAGTATTGAAACCTGTAACATTACTAATCTGGAACTTAGGAACAAACGGACAACCAATTGTAGTAGTCATATCCACACACCAATCTTCTGCAGCCATAAGCTGACGTTTAGGGAATAGTTTAACTCCACCATAACCGTATAGTAAATCATTTACTGGATTACGGCTGCGCCAAGTAAACACACAATCAGTTTCTTTTACACCAGGCCATACTTCTTTGCCAGCACTGGGTGCAAACTTAAACGAAAACTCTTCGTCTAGAATACAATCAGCATCACATACATAAAAGTAATTTGTATTACTTTGTCTTGCACATTCTTTGTGTGCATCAAAAATACCCTTTACTCCGTGTACACGTTTTGCACGGGGAGCGAAAAGTTTTAGTAGTTCAAAGTGTTCGTCAGCAAATGGTTCGTTGTAGCTGAGAAAGAATACGTCTAGCATAGTCAGAAGGCCTTTCAGGTTTAGTTAATATTATTATAGCACAATGGACACAGGATGTCAACTGTTACTCGTATATAAAAGGATCGCTAGCACGTAGTTTTTCTAATCTAGCATCTATAGCGGCTTTGCGTTTAGCAGCCTCACGACGAGCTGCTCTTGCTGGCATTAACCAGTCTAAAGCTTTTGTGAAAAAGGATTTGATTCGGGTAAGCATACTTTAACTCCATATTTGTTTTCCCAACGGCGTGCGTCACTTTCGTTGTTTACCAATGGTTCGCCTTTGATGTTTAAACTTGTATTAAGCAACATAGGACAACCTGTAGCGGCATACCAACTTTTTAGTAACCCATACACTTCTGGGCAATCTCTTGAATTTACTGTTTGTACTCTACTGGTACCATCGTAGTGTACTATTGCAGGAAACAGTTCTGGTTGTAGACAACGCACTGTGTATTGCATATAAGGACTTTTAACAGCACCGGGTTTGCCGTGTAGCCATTCAAAGTGTTGGTCTGCATATTCTTCTAGTATCATTGGAGCAAATGGTCTAAACGCTTCTCTGTGCTTGATAGCATTTACTCTGTCCTTAACGTCCTCTCCACGTGGATCAGCTAGTATACTTCTGTGTCCTAAACTGCGTGGTCCAAACTCTGCACGTCCACTGGCTACTGCGGTTATTTTATTCTCAATTAATTCATCTATTACTGTTTGCGTTGGATAGTCTCCAAGTATGTCTGTTCCCAAGTAAGCACCAGGCCATTCAATCCAACAGCGTTCTGTTGCTAGTACTGCTCCTATACTTGAACCTGCGTCTCCAGGATTGGGCATTATCCACACACCTGAGAAATACTTTCGTGCAATGCTGTTTGATACACAATTAAGTGCGCAACCGCCCATTAGTATGATGTTGGGTGATTGTGTTAACTGTTTTGCGGCTGCTACTAATACTTCAAATAGTTCTTCGTATATTCGTTGTACTGCGGCAGCTATGTCTGCATAGTCGCTGACACCGTGATGTTCTGGTAACCACCTAAGACATCCTCTGTGTAGATTTTCTTTAAACAACACACGAGGGTCATCCACTGTAGGCCAGTGTGCAAAGAAATCATCTTTAATACGTTTATAGTATCGTTCACTGTCACCGATGGCTGCCATTCCCATAAGAATGTATTCGTGTTCTTGTGGCTTTAGGCCAATGCGCTGTGTCATAGCACTATACCATATGCCTATGCTGTGCGGAAAGTTTTGTGAAAATACTCTTTTTAGTTTACGGTCTGTGCCTTTCCATATACTAAGTGTTTCCCATTCGCCTATGCTGTCTACAACCAATACTGCGGCGTCTCTGTAGTTGCTGGTGTAATACCCTGCGGCACTGTGACTGTGATGATGCGTCACATAAGTGTGTGGCAAGTGTATGCCAGTGTTGTCTTTTAACCAACGCTTGGGTGATGGCTTGCTCAGCAAGTTGTATTGTCCTGCCCACAGTTGTCGACTTTTCTTTAGCAGTGGACGTTCATAATAACAAGCACTGTTGGGTGTGCCATATAGTTCTAATGCTTCACTTGTTTGTGCTGGGTGTATATTTCGATCATTCTTTACACCACTATAACGCTCGCTGTGACTTGCGCTTAGTAGTTTTAAATCATTTTTATTTTTTACAAACACTGCTAGGCTTGCATCGTGGCTCATACCACTCCAGCCCCAAACTACTTTTGTCATAGCTTTCCTTCACTGCGCAACTGCGCTCGTATCTTAGTAGCACTAATATCGTGAACCTTTTTTCCCAAATCGTGTTCGGTAAATGTGTAACCAACTCCACGTCCGTAGCTGATGTCTACAATATTAGGAACTTGCATAATAATATATTCTTCACCGTGAGTGAATCCTTGTTGTTGCAATGCCCATTGAATGTCACTGCTAACAGTATAGTGATCAAAAGGATTATCATCTTGAGCGGCTGTGCGTCCAGCGCCAGCGTCTTCGCCAGTGATACCACCAACGTCACGTATCATAATGCATACTTGTCCAGTTTCGGCAAGCGCACGTTTAAACAATTCGCTGTGTCCATCGTGCCAAGGTTGCCAACGTCCTAGCATTTGTGTAGTAGGCTTTTTTAAATCAAACATTGTTTTTTCCTTTAATCAACAAAACTTGTATTTTGTGTGTGTACCATATCAATTGTTGGGTGATGTCTTGCTATGTACAATGGTATGTTTGCTTCATTTGCGTCCAGTTGTACAGTACAATCTACCAAACAAACAGGGCGCACCATTGGTGAAAGATTAGCAAGTGCGTGTAAGTGTGCTACTACGCATAACTCTCTGTGTATGCCAAATACAAGTGCGTGGCGCATTGGCAAATAAGGTTTAAATCCATAGTCGTCTCGGACTCTAACAACATCAATGTTGTTGCTTGCACACCATTCGGCTAA
>Ga0115572_10000802_pt1 | contig 26028 bp, 26 predicted proteins | sample COGITO_mtgs_1206_FD_88681 | JGI IMG/M metagenome (GOLD analysis project Ga0115572, IMG submission 88681) | Pelagic marine microbial communities from North Sea - COGITO_mtgs_120607 | ecosystem: Environmental > Aquatic > Marine > Epipelagic | place: Germany:Helgoland, sampling site Kabeltonne... | reverse complement strand
GTGGACGAGGTTGCGCAATTACCTGGCATTGGTCGTCGCACCGCTTTGCGTTTGGTACTTCATTTGATGCGTCAGCCTGAGTCACAAACACTTCACTTGACAGAGGCCTTACAAAAGATGCGTCAAAACATTAACTTTTGTAAAAATTGCCATAATATTAGTGATTCAGAACTGTGTGAGATTTGTGTCAACACCAATCGCAACCAAGAAGTGGTGTGTGTAGTTGAAGATATCAGAGATGTAATGGCCATTGAAAGTACTGCGTCCCATAGAGGAGTTTACCATGTATTGGGTGGTAAAATATCTCCAATGGATGGGGTTGGACCTCACGATCTGAAAATTAATAGTTTAGTCGAAAAAGTCCGCTCAGGAACAATTAAAGAACTCATTTTTGCGTTAAGCTCAACGATGGAAGGGGATACCACGAATTTTTATATTTTCAAACAAATTCAAGATACAGAGGTTGTGATTTCTACCATCGCTCGCGGTATTTCGGTGGGAGACGAATTAGAATATGCCGATGAGGTAACTCTTGGGCGAAGCATCACCAATCGAATTCCGTTTGAACTTTCTCTTAAATCCTAATTTCTTTTGAAGCTATCGGTTGTCATTTTAAATTATAATGTTCGCTACTTTCTGGAGCTATGTCTGCAAAGTGTAGAAGCCGCTTTAAAAGAGATTCCCTCTGAGATTATTGTGATAGATAACAACTCTAAAGATGGAAGTTGTGCTATGGTGAAAGCCAAATTTCCATTAGTAACTATAATTGAAAACAACTCAAATGTAGGGTTTTCAAAAGCCAATAATCAAGCAGTTCGAGTCGCTAAAGGAGCGTATGTCTGTATTTTAAATCCAGATACAGTTGTTGCAGAAGACACTTTTGTTTCGATTCTCAACTTTGCAGAGAAACAAAAAAACTTAGGCATTATAGGCTGTCGATTAATTGATGGTTCTGGTGCGTATCTTCCAGAGAGCAAACGAAATATCCCACGTGTTAATATTGCGATTAAAAAAATAGTAGGAAATTCTAAGGGCTATTATGCCAATCATGTTAAGGAATTTGACACTGCAAAAGTAGAAATTTTAGTTGGTGCCTTTATGCTGTTAAAACGTTCCCTCTACAACTCTTTAGGCGGTTTTGATGAAGATTATTTTATGTACGGAGAAGATATCGACATGTCCTTTAAGTCACTTAAAAAAGGGTGTGACAACTATTATTTTGGAGACACATCCGTAATTCATTATAAAGGGGAAAGTACGCGAAGAAACTCAATTTATTTAAAGCGGTTTTATGGCGCTATGCAGATATTTTATAAAAAACATTTTAAATCCAATATTCTTTTTGATTTAGGTGTTTTTCTAGGAATTAAACTGATGATTTGGCTAAAACCATTGAAACCGCAACAAACTAAAACGATGTATAAACCTGTTTTAATTTCTACGAACCCAGACGCGAGACTCGTTAAAAAATTGAATCCAAAAATTATCACTTCTATAGATGAAATAGAATCGAATTCTGAATTGATTTTGGACGCATCGACTTTGACATTTAAATCGATCATTGACCAGATGCAAGCTTCTAAGTTGAAACAGTCTATTTTTAAAATTCAACCCAAAAAATGCGACTATATTATTGGGAGTAATTCAGCCAACACTATCGGAGACGTAATACAATTCTAACTATTTCTTAATAATTCCATCTATTTTAGTTAATTTTGTGGTCTATATTAATTTACCTATTCGCATAAAACTATGGCAAAATTTGAACTTAAATTACCCAAAATGGGTGAGAGTGTAGCCGAAGCCACGCTAACCGCATGGCTTAAAGATGTTGGAGAGCGCATTGAAGCTGACGAAGCAGTTTTAGAAATTGCAACGGATAAGGTTGATAGTGAAGTGCCTAGCGAAGTTGAAGGAGTTTTAATTGAAAAATTATTTGAAGTCGATGCTATAATCGAAGTAGGACAAACGATCGCTATCATAGAAACAGAGTCTGATGTTTCTGATAGTTTCTCACAAACCCCAGAAGTGACTCTTAAAGCTGAACCCGAAGCAGCGGTTCAATTAGAAACTTCTATTGAAAAAGTTAAAGAAACCATAGCCGCGTCATCCCCAATTAGTTCTAATGGATCTCGTTTTTATTCACCATTGGTAAAAAATATTGCCAAAAAAGAAGGCATCTCTCAATCTGAATTAGATGCGATTCAGGGATCTGGTAAAGAAGGAAGAGTCACTAAAAATGATGTACTTTCATATCTATCAAATAAATCTCAAACTAATCCAGTTGGATCTGAAGCTCCACTCACACCCGCGAACCCTTTATCGCCTGGTGCGTCTATTTCTCCTAGTTCAGCAACAGTAAATCCTGTAATAAGTCAGGGAGAAGATGAAATTATTGAAATGTCTCGAATGGGTAAATTGGTATCTAAACACATGACCGATTCGATTCAGACTTCTGCACATGTGCAATCTTTTATTGAAGTAGATGTTACTAAAATATGGAATTGGAGACTCGGAATTAAAGAGGCTTTTAAAGCTCGAGAAGGTCAAAACATTACGTTTACCCCTATATTTTTGGAAGCCGTGGCACATGCGCTTACAGTACATCCAATGCTTAATATTTCCGTTCAAGACGGCAAAATAATAAAACGAAAAAACATCAATATCGGAATGGCTGCAGCCTTAGAAGATGGCAACTTAATTGTACCTGTGATCAAAAATGCAGATCAGTTAAATCTTATTGGGATGACCAAGCGCGTCAATGATTTAGCACATCGTGCGCGTACCAATAATCTCAAACCAGTTGATATTCAAGATGGGACCTATACAGTGACTAATGTTGGTGGGTTTGGAAGTATTATGGGAACACCCATTATCAATCAGCCACAGGTTGGAATACTTGCCCTTGGCGCCATTCGAAAAGTACCCGCCGTTATTGAAACCAACGAAGGTGATTTTATAGGAATTAGACAACGCATGTTTTTGTCACACTCCTATGACCACAGAGTTGTCAACGGAGCTCTAGGAGGGCAATTCTTAAAAACAGTCAAAGAATATCTAGAAGCCTGGGACGAAAATAGAACACTATAATTATGCAATTAAACCTCAATAAACCCATCTGTTTTTTTGATTTAGAAACAACAGGGATCAATATTACTAAAGACCGAATTGTAGAAATTTCAATACTAAAGGTAAATCCTGACGGTTCTGAGGAAAAGAAAACGTGGTTAGTAAATCCAGAAATATCAATTCCTGAAGTCGTTGTAGCTGTACATGGTATTACCAATGAAAAAGTGGCAAACGAACCTACATTTAAAGAACTCGCAAAAGAAATTAATTCATGGATTAAAGATGCGGATTTAGGCGGTTTTAATTCCAATCGTTTTGATATTCCTTTATTAGCTGAAGAAATGCTTAGAGCAGGTGTTGATTTTGATATGAAAAACCGACAGTCCGTAGATGTGCAAACTATTTTTCATAAAATGGAACAACGCACATTAACCGCAGCATTTAAGTTTTATTGTGATAAAAGTCTAGAGGATGCACACAGTGCTGAAGCTGATACAATGGCGACTTATGAGGTGTTAAAAGCACAATTAGATCGTTATGATGATTTAGAGAATGATACAGCGTTTTTAGCCGACTTTAGCTCTCGAAAAAAAATTGCTGATTTCGCAGGGTTTATTGCCTATGATAAAGAAGGTGATGAGTGTTTTTCTTTTGGTAAACATAAGGGTAAAAAAGTAACAGAAATTCTCGAAAAAGAACCCGGATATTTTGGGTGGTTGCTTTCCGCAGACTTTCCACTTTACACCAAAAAAGTACTCACAGCGATTAAGTTGCGTGCATTCAATAATAAACTGCAATAAATGAAGCTTATTTGTATTGGGCGTAATTATGCGCAACACATTTCAGAACTCAAGAATGAAAAACCCACAGAACCGGTTTTATTTTTGAAGCCTGACACTGCAATTCTCTTAAAAAAACAACCCTTTTTTATCCCCGACTTTTCTGATGAGGTGCACCATGAGGTTGAAGTACTTGTAAAAATAAACCGAGTAGGAAAACACATCGATGTAAAATTTGCTCATAAATATTACGATGAAATCGGATTAGGAATTGATTTTACCGCGCGTGACCTTCAACAGAAACTCAAAGAAAAAGGGTTGCCCTGGGAAAAAGCAAAAGCTTTTGACGGCTCTGCAGTTGTTGGAAAATGGGTCTCAAAATCAAAGTTCGAAAATCTAGACAATCTTCCGTTTAGTCTTCTTAAAAATAACAAAACTGTACAGTCATCCACTACACAAGACATGTTGTGGAGCATTGATGAAATTATAGCTTATGTCTCTCAGTTTTTTACTTTAAAAATTGGGGATATTATTTTTACAGGCACACCTTCTGGTGTCAGCCCTGTTCAGCCCAATGATTCTTTAAAGGGGTTTATTGGAGAAGAACAATTTTTTTCAATCAAAGTTAAATAACCTATGAAAGCAGAAATAATCACAATTGGAGATGAAATTTTAATCGGTCAAATTGTGGATACCAACTCTGCTTTTATAGCAAAAGAACTGAATAATATTGGCGTTTCTGTCTATCAAATTACGTCAGTTCAAGATGATAAGGCACATATTTTACAAGCATTTGAGGCTGCTGAGTCAAATGTTGATATTGTCATTATCACAGGAGGTCTTGGTCCCACAAAAGATGACATTACCAAAACAACCTTAGCGCAGTATTTTAAGGATACTTTAGTCTATGACCAAGCGGTGCTCAACAACATAAAATACTTGTGGAAACATTTTGTAAAACAACCCTTACTACAGGTTAATATAGATCAATCACTCGTGCTTTCTAAAGCTACAGCCTTAATGAATACATCGGGAAGTGCTCCTGGAATGTGGATTGAGAAAAACAATACTATTTTTATTTCTTTACCTGGAGTGCCCTATGAAATGAAAGGGCTCATGAATGATGAGGTTTTGCCTAGAATATCAGATAAATTCAAACGCCCCTATATTTTACATAAAACTTTGTTGACTTATGGGCTAGGAGAGAGTGTCATTGCTGAACGGATTAAAGCTTGGGAAGCTGCTTTGCCAGATTCTGTAAAACTTGCGTATTTACCAAATTTAGGACGTGTGCGTCTGCGTTTATCTTCCACAGGCTTTGATAAAGCAGCGGTTATTGAAAGAGTTGATGCACAGATTGAAACCTTATTACCATTAATAAACGATATTTTTGTTGGGTTTGAAGAGCATTCCTCGATAGAACAACTTATCGGAAATCAATTAGTGAAATTGGGAAAAACGCTGTCGGTTGCCGAAAGTTGTACAGGCGGTAAAATAGCAGAAAATATGACTGCTTATGGAGGTGCGTCTGCCTATTTTAAAGGGGGCATTGTGGCGTATGCTACGGAGGCAAAAATTGAGGTTTTAAAAGTTGCACCTGAATTGATTTCTAAACACTCTGTTGTGAGCTCTGAAGTAGCGGAAGCGATGGCTCAGAATGTAAAAACAGTATTCAATTCAGATTATGGAATTGCAACGACAGGAAATGCAGGGCCATCTAAAGGAGATTCAGATGCAGAAATAGGAACGGTTTGTATTGCAATCGCAACGCCTGATGCTGTATTTTCACAGCAGTTTAACTTTGGTAAACAACGACTTAGAGTGGTTCAAAAAGCGGTTACAATGGCCTTCACTTTGTTTCAAAAAGAAATTTTTAAAAAATGCTAAAATAAAGTTTGTGTACTTCTAAAGAATTCGTATTTTTGCACCTCGTTTTGAAACAACAGAACAACTAAAGTAAAGAAAAAATGTCAAGAATTTGTGAACTTACAGGTAAAAGAGCGATGTTTGGAAATAACGTTTCTCACGCCTTGAATAGAACTAGACGTAGATTTAATGTAAATTTAATCAAAAAGCGTTTTTACATCCCAGAAGAAGATAAATGGGTAACATTGAAGGTTTCTACTGCAGCTTTGAAAACTATCAATAAAATTGGTATTTCTGCAGCAATCAAAGAAGCAAAGTCTAAAGGTTTTTTAAAATAAACTACCGTTAAAAGCACTGTAAAATGGCAAAAAAAGGAAATAGAGTTCAAGTAATATTAGAGTGCACAGAGCACAAGGAGTCTGGAAAACCAGGAACTTCTAGATATATTACAACTAAGAACAAGAAAAATACACCGGATCGTATGGAGATTAAGAAATTTAATCCCATCCTAAAAAAAATGACGGTTCACAAAGAAATTAAATAATTAGAGATTTTACATAAGTAAAATTTCAAATGAAACACATTTGAATCATGGCAAAGAAATCAGTAGCATCATTACAAACAGGATCAAAACGTCTAACGAAAGCAATCAAAATGGTAAAGTCTCCAAAATCTGGAGCTTACATATTTGTTGAATCGATCATGTCACCTGATAAAGTAAATGAATTCTTAAGTAAGAAATAAAAATAGTTTTTCACTATTTTATTCAAAAGCCGCTTTTATCACAAAGCGGCTTTTATTTTTTAATTTCCTTACTTTTAATGCTATTTTTGTAAAAAGATAACTAGTTAACATATGAGTTTTTTTAAAAACATATTTTCTTCAGATAAAAAAGCCACGCTCGATAAAGGTTTAGAGAAATCTAAAACTACTTTTTTTGAAAAACTAAGTAAGGTCGTTGTTGGAAAATCTAAGGTAGATGCAAATGTGTTGGATGATTTAGAAGAAATTCTTGTCACTAGCGATGTTGGTGTAAACACGACTTTAAAAATCATTGAACGCATTGAGGCGCGCGTTTCTAAAGATAAATATGTAGGTACCGATGCTTTAAACCTAATATTAAGAGAAGAAATTGCAGGTTTATTATCAGAAACAAACTCTGGAGAAGAAACCGAGTTTTCGATTCCACAAACTCAGAAACCTTACGTTATTATGGTGGTAGGCGTGAATGGTGCTGGTAAAACAACAACCATAGGTAAACTTGCCTATCAATTTAAAAAACAAGGCTTAAATGTGGTCTTAGGAGCAGCTGACACTTTTAGAGCTGCTGCAATCGATCAGTTACAAGTTTGGGCCGATCGAGTAGGTATTCCAATCATTAAACAATCTATGGGGAGTGATCCTGCTTCTGTGGCGTTTGACACCTTACAAAGTGCTGTAACTTCCAATGCCGATGTTGTTATTATTGATACAGCTGGCCGCTTACATAATAAGGTTAATTTGATGAACGAATTAACCAAAGTCAAACGTGTCATGCAAAAAGTAGTTGACAATTCACCACACGAAGTCTTATTGGTATTGGATGGTTCAACAGGTCAGAATGCATTTGAACAAGCCAAGCAATTTACCGCAGCTACTGAAGTAAACGCCCTAGCAATTACCAAATTAGATGGAACCGCCAAAGGAGGCGTTGTCATTGGGATTAGCGATGAATTTCAAATCCCTGTCAGGTATATTGGCGTTGGAGAAGGTTTAGAAGACCTTCAAGTTTTTAATAAATTTGAATTTGTAGATTCTTTCTTCAAATAAATTAGCGCACTTAACATCACTTCATGAGAACCAAAACACTTAAAAAAAATAAGATTAATGTCATTACCTTAGGCTGTAGTAAAAACGTTTATGATAGTGAGGTGTTGATGGGGCAACTTAAGGCCAGTGGAAAAGAAGTGGTTCATGAAGAAGAAGGCAATATTGTAGTGATTAACACCTGTGGATTCATTAATAATGCGAAGGAAGAAAGTGTCAATACCATCTTAGATTACATGCAGAAAAAAGAAGATGGAGATGTTGATAAGGTCTTTGTGACGGGCTGTTTAAGTGAGCGTTACAAACCCGATTTACAAAAAGAAATCCCTAATGTCGATCAATATTTTGGAACTACTGAATTGCCGCAACTCCTCAAAGCATTAGGAGCGGATTATAAGCACGAATTGATAGGCGAACGTCTGACAACAACCCCAAAAAACTATGCGTATTTAAAAATTGCGGAAGGCTGTGACCGTCCTTGTAGTTTTTGTGCCATTCCATTGATGCGTGGAAAACACAAATCGACCCCTATAGAAAACTTAGTAATAGAAGCTGAAAAATTAGCAGCTAACGGCGTTAAAGAATTGATTTTGATTGCTCAAGATTTGACCTATTACGGATTAGATATCTATAAAAAACGCAACCTTGCAGAGCTTTTAGAGGCTTTGGTTAAGGTAGATGGTATCGAATGGATTCGTTTGCATTATGCCTTCCCAACAGGATTCCCTATGGATGTGTTGGATGTGATGAAACGCGAACCAAAAATCTGTAATTATCTCGACATTCCATTACAGCATATTTCTGATAAAATTCTGAAAAGTATGCGTCGTGGAACAACCCAAGAAAAAACAACCAAACTTCTTAAAGAATTTAGGGCAGCAGTTCCTGAAATGACCATTCGAACGACTTTGATTGTTGGTTATCCAGGAGAAACAGAAGAAGATTACCAAACTCTTAAAGCATGGGTCGAAGCAATGCGTTTTGAACGTTTGGGTTGTTTTACCTATTCACATGAAGAAAATACACATGCTTTTAATTTAGAGGATGATGTGCCAGAAGCAGTGAAATTGGCACGTGCCAACGAAATCATGGAAATTCAATCACAAATATCTTGGGAGTTAAACCAAGCTAAAATTGGCGATACCTTTAAAGTTGTGATTGATCGAAAAGAAGGAGAATACTTCGTTGGACGTACGGAATTTGACTCTCCAGATGTGGATAATGAAGTCCTTATTGACGCCTCTAAAACGTATCTTAAAACAGGTGAGTTTGCAACAGTTAAAGTCACAGAAGCGGCTGATTTTGACCTGTATGCAGAAGTAGTTTAACGGGTTTCTAAATACAAAAGAAATAAAGTATCTTTACGTCTATTAAGTAAAAAGCTATGCCAACCGACTGTATTTCTTTTCGAGACACTGCCTTTGTATCCAAGCTGATCTGCGATTATGTAGAAAACCGCCCAGAACTACAAATGCTTTATCATCGGTTTCCAACCATAGAAAACTTCAAAGCCCAATTAGAAGCAAAACAAGCTGAATTCAATTTTGAAAAACGAGCTAACTTAGTTGCGGTATTGACGGAGCAATACGCACCGCTTTCGCCGTCAGAATTGACCACTAAAGCGATTCAGTCTTTAGCAGATGAAAATACTTTTACAGTCACAACAGGACATCAGTTAAACCTGTTGGGTGGACCGTTGTATTTTTTGTATAAAATTATAACGACAATTAATTTAGCAATAGAATTAAAACATAAATATCCCAAAAATAAGTTTGTACCTGTGTTTTGGATGGCTAGTGAAGATCATGATTTCGAGGAAATTAATCACTTCAATTTTCAAAACAAACGGTTTCAATGGACGCAACAAAGTTCGGGTGCTGTAGGTTCACTAGCTACATCAGGCCTTGCGGAGTTTGTAAAAGTATTTTCTGATACTTTGGGCAATTCAACTCATGCAATAGAACTTAAAGAATTAGTAAAGAATGCCTATTTAAACCATTCAAATTTGGCTTCGGCTACACGTTATTTGGTGCATACACTTTTTGGTTCTGAAGGCTTATTAATTATTGATGGAAATAATTCCGCATTAAAACGACTCTTTATTCCACAAATTACTTCGGAGCTTACAAATCAACAGGCGTTTACATCTGTTTCTAAGACCAATAATCAGCTTACAAAAATAGATGCTGCCTATAAGGTTCAGGTGAATCCTCGGGAATTAAACTTATTTTATCTAAAAGAAAACTTACGCGAACGCATCGTAAAAAAGGCGGGAGTTTACTCAGTTCTAAATACGGATATATCATGGGATTTAGCGGGTATTTTGGAGGAAGTAAACGTACATCCCGAACGCTTTTCTCCTAATGTTATCATGCGACCCTTGTATCAAGAAACGATTTTACCAAACCTTTGTTATATTGGAGGAGGAGGAGAATTAGCATATTGGCTTCAATTGAAGTCTTATTTTGAAGCGGAACGCATCCAGTTTCCGATTTTGTTGCATCGAAATTCAGTACTTTTAATAAGTCAAAAACAACATCAAAAGTTAGATAAATTACAACTTGATGTTTCCGATTTGTTTAAAACTAAAGAAGCATTGATTCAATCCCAAATCAAAAAAATAGCATCCTTACCTATTGATTTTTCTTCTCAAAAGGAACAGTTAAAACAGCAATTTCAATACTTGTACACGATTGCAAATCAAACCGATAAATCCTTTAAAGGTGCCGTGTCTGCACAAGAACAAAAACAAGTCAAAGGATTAGAAACATTAGAAAAACGACTATTAAAAGCTGAGAAAAAAGTTCATACAGCGTATATTAAACGTCTTGATTCCATCCACTTAGAATTGTTTCCTAATGGGGGTTTACAAGAACGTATGACTAATTTTTCAGAATTTTATTTGGAGCATGGAGATGCGTTTCTTGAAACCTTAAAATCAGAGCTTCACCCCTTAAATCAAAAAATTCATGTTTTGACCCTTTAAAAGTTTAAAAATTTAGGGCTCAATTTATTTATAAATATTACTTTTGACCATGCAACATGATAAGGTATTAATTCTCGACTTTGGATCTCAATACACACAACTTATAGCTCGCCGAGTCAGGGAGTTAAATATATATTGTGAGATTCATCCCTTCAATAAAATTCCAACCAATTTAGACGAATTCAAAGCCGTAGTGCTTTCTGGCAGTCCACAATCTGTTAGAGGTGACGCAGCCTTGCATCCGGATTTATCCAAAATACGTGGTCATAAACCTATGTTGGCGGTTTGTTATGGTGCCCAATATTTAGCTCATTTTTCGGGGGGTATCGTAGCGCCTTCAAACACAAGAGAATATGGTCGTGCAAATTTATCTTTTGTAAAACAAAATGAAGATTTTTTAGAAGGTATCAGTGCTGGGAGTCAAGTTTGGATGAGCCATAGTGATACGATCAAAGAATTGCCAACCAATGGAGTCTTGTTAGCAAGTACGCACGACGTTGAAAATGCCGCTTATAAAATCGAAGGTGAAACAACATATGCCATTCAATTTCACCCTGAAGTTTACCACTCAACGCATGGAAAAACACTGTTACATAACTTTTTGGTTAATATTGCTGGTCTTGAACAAGATTGGACTCCAGATTCTTTTGTAGATGAAACAGTTTCAGAGTTAAAAGCAAAAATTAAAAATGATAAAGTAGTTCTAGGCTTGTCTGGTGGAGTTGATTCAACTGTTGCAGCCATTTTGTTGCACAAAGCAATTGGTAAAAACCTCTACTGTATTTTTGTGAATAATGGCCTGCTACGAAAAGATGAGTTTTCAAGCGTCCTAACTCAATATGAAGGAATGGGACTAAACGTCAAGGGGGTAGATGCTTCGGCACGCTTTTTGGATGCTCTTTCAGGTCTCGAAGATCCAGAATTGAAACGTAAAGCAATTGGACGCGTGTTTATTGAAGTCTTTGACGACGAGGCACATATGATACAAGATGTAAAATGGCTTGCACAAGGCACTATCTATCCGGATGTGATAGAAAGTGTGTCTGCTACAGGCGGTCCTAGTGCCACCATAAAAAGTCATCATAATGTTGGAGGATTACCAGATTATATGAATTTAAACATTGTAGAGCCGTTAAAGGCTCTGTTTAAAGATGAAGTCCGACGTGTTGGTGCTTCAATGGGGATCGACCCAAAATTATTAGGACGTCATCCATTTCCTGGTCCAGGATTGGCCATTCGAATTTTAGGAGATATAACTGCTGAGAAAGTTCGTATTTTACAAGAAGTGGATGCCATTTTCATTAATGGTTTAAGAGACTGGGATTTATATGATAAAGTTTGGCAAGCTGGAGCAATGCTCCTTCCTGTTAATAGTGTAGGAGTGATGGGTGATGAGCGTACTTATGAAAAATGTGTTGCTTTGAGAGCTGTTGAAAGTACCGATGGAATGACCGCAGATTGGGTCAATTTACCTTATGAGTTTTTGCAAAAAACATCAAACGATATTATTAACAAAGTTAAAGGAGTGAATCGAGTGGTATATGATATTAGTTCAAAACCACCTGCAACCATTGAATGGGAATAACTTTGTAATTTAGTTACTGTAATTGAAATATGAACCAAATCCTCAATAAATACACATGAAAAAGTTTTTAATTGTTTTAGGAATTGTAGCTTTTAGTAGTTTTGGATATGCCCAAAACTTAAAAACTCATCGTGTACAAGCTGGAGAATCTGTTGAGAGTATTGCTGAACTTTATAAGATTACTGCAGCAGATATTTATGCATTAAACCCCGATGCAAAATCTAATTTTTCTGTTCAAACGATTTTAATTATTCCAAAGTCTTTTGTCCCTAAATCTTCAACTTCAGAAGCTGTAAAAGAGTTGGTTTCTTATAAGGTTTATAAAGTAAGGCGTAAAGAGACATTGTTTGGGATTGCTCAAAAATTTAAGGTCACAGTAGAGGAAATAAAAGCCCATAATAAAGAGTTGTATTCTAAGAGTTTGAGAAGAGGAGATAAAATTTATATTCCTCAATTTAAAATGATATCAAATCCGGTTTCTACTCAGGTAATTCAATCCTATACCGTTTTGCCAAAGGAAGGTAAATGGCGTGTCGCATATAAATTTGGAATTTCAGTTCCAGAGTTAGAAGCACTCAACCCTACTATGGGACCTTATCTTAAAGAGGGACAACAATTGAATGTTCCAAATATTTCAGATACAGAAAAAAAAGTGATTGAAGAGGATGAATATGGTTATTATACTGTAAAAGCTAAAGAAGGATTTTATAGACTCGAAAAAAAATTAGGATTGACAAAAGAGCAATTGGAAACACTCAATCCCGAGTTGGTTGAACAAGGCTTAAAGTTAGGAATGGTGTTAAAAACCCCTAAGCTAAGCATTCAAAAAATTGCGACTGAATCGTTCCCTATTGTTAATTTATCAGATAGTTTAGTTGATTTTTCACCTAAAAAAATAGCGCTGTTGTTACCTTTCAAAACAAAAAGTATTGACTTTGATTCTCTTGATTTAGCTAAAAGCCAACTTAAAAGAGATGGGTATATTAATATTTCAACCGACTTTTATGCGGGAGTTGTCATGGCGATTGATTCTGCCAAGCGTCTTGGGATATCTACAGAGTTGGAGGTTTTTGATACCAATGCAGAAATGCTAGATCTGAAAACAGTATTACTACAAACAAATTTTTCGGATTACGATGCGATTTTAGGCCCTATTAAAGCTCAAAATCTAGAGTTGACCGCAAAGTATGTTCAAAGAGATAGTATTCCTGTGATTTCACCTTTTGTAAAAACTAATAGCAGTTATCCCAATCTATTTCAAACCATTCCAGATGAAAAATGGATGCGGACTAAAATGGTTAACTATGTAAAGTCCGATACCATACCACATCAAACATTGATTATATATGATGCTAAAAATTTAGCAACTGCGAATTATTTAAAATCGGAGTTTCCAGAGGCCTCTTTATTAACTTCCAAAAAAGATGAAGAAGGTTCTGAACAGTTTTTTTTAATGTTAGAAGATGTTCAGGCAGCCCTTTTATCAGGTCGTACTCTTGTTTTTGTTGAATCAAATAATGAAGGGTTTGTGTCTAATATTACCAGTATGCTCAATGCGATGAATGGGATAACGGTTCTTACGGATGAAGACGATAATGAAACGGAGATTGAACGTGATATAGTTTTGATGACAACTTCAAAAAACAGAGCTTTTGAAGGGATAAATGTTTCTAATTATGATTTATCTAATTTACATTTTCAGTATCCATCTGTGAATTTTGATTCGCAATTATCAGACGCATTTCAGGAACGTTTTATACAAGAATTTGGAACATTTCCTAATAAATATGCCATTAGAGGCTTTGACATCACTATGGATATTTTATTAAGGCTTTCTAAATACGGAACATTGTACTCTGAAACTTCTAGTTTTCAAACAACGTATTTAGAAAACAAATTTCAATATGTCCTTCAACCTTATGGTGGGTATAAAAATGAAGCTGGATATATTCTCAAATATGAAGATTTACATATTATAAAGGTCTTAGATTAGAATCCAATCAACGCTTCTAGGTGTTTTTTTTGAGCGCTTGCATTTTTATTTTCTGGTTCTATCATTAATACTTTCTCATACATCTTAAGTGCCTTTAAATGTTCTCCGTTAATTACTAAGGCTTCTCCGTAACTGTCATATACATTTGGGGTGTATTCAAATAAATAGGTATTGAGCTCAAAACATAACAAAGCCTCTTCAAGACGGTTGTTTTTTAATAGTACATAACCTAAGGTATTCAATTCCTTACTGTTATGCGTTTTAGTTCTAAGAATTTTATAATGTTCATTTATGTTTTTCTGTATCACTTCAAGAGGTTTTGTGTCTAAAAGTTTGAAAAGATAATTAGCACCTTCATAGTTTGGTTTAGAAGGAAATCCAAGAGCTAGTTGTGCAACATCAGTAACTAAATCATTTTTTGGAGATTCCACGATGCGTGCATATTCTACATTATTTGATTTAAAAATAAACGCGGGCACACGGTGAATTTGTTTCCCTTGTTCTTCACCATTTGGAGCTATTTTATAGCGTGTTTCGTCATTGTATAAACCAATCAAGCGCAACTGACTTCTTTTGAGTCCTAATTCATCCCATAATTTAATGAATTGAGGAACCCATTTTTTACTATCTCCACACCACGTGCCTAAATAGATGTCCACAGTTGTGTTTTTTAGTTTAGATTTTAATCGCAGTCGTTTTTTTGGGAGTTTTAATTCACTGTAATATTTATTGAACCAGTCTTTGTAATTGGTATCTTGTTCTAAATAGTCTATCGGAAATTCACCACAAATGTGGGTATCGCCTTTAGCATTTTTATAAAAATTAATGTTTTGAGAATAGGAATGAGTGAGTGAAAAGAGGGTACACAATACCAAAAGAAAGGTAGTTTTCATAAGAATTAAAATTTGGAGTTCTAATTCAAAAGTAATAGATTTTAACTTTTAAAAAAATAAATCAAGAAGTTTTCCATTTAATATTACAGCCGATACTTGGTTTTTGTGGGTGTGTATTTGCTTTATGTTCAATCATGCATTGCACGGCATGTAATAAATCAGTTCCATCAACAGGAAGTCCATTCCCAGGTCTGGAGTCATCTAATTGTCCTCTGTATTGTAATTTTAAAGCCGGGTCAAAAAGAAAAAAATCAGGAGTACACGCGGCATCATAGGCTTTAGCAACAGATTGTGTTTCATCGTACAAATAGGGGAAAGGATAGTTTGTGTTTTTAGCATGTATTTGCATTTGTTCAGGGCCATCTTGAGGGTAATTTTCGACATCATTACTAGAAATAGCAACCACACCAATTCCTTTGTCTTTAAGGGTATTTGCGATAGAAACTAAGGCTTTATTAATGTGAATTACAAACGGACAATGGTTACAGATAAACAGTATTAATGTGCCTTGTGGTCCTTTTAGATTGTTTAATGTTTTTAAAGAATTTGAAACAGTATCCCATAATTCAAAATCTGGTGCTTCAGTTCCTAGTGGAAGCATATTGGAAGGCGTTAATGACATTAGATCTTGTTTTTTTTCAAATATATAAAGATTTGAACTTTACTTCTACGAACTCCTTAAAAATTTATATCTTCAGCCTTTTATAAAATAGAATGCTATGAGTGCGACCATTACTTTTGAGGATTTTTCTAAAATAGACCTTCGAATAGGGACTATAATTGAAGTGAAAGACTTTCCAGAAGCCCGTAATCCTGCTTACCAATTGAGTATAGATTTTGGAGCTATAGGGATCAAAAAAACATCTGCTCAGATTACCGATCTCTATTCAAAAGAGGATTTATTGGACAAGCAAATTGTAGCGAATGTCAATTTTAAAAACAAACAAATTGCTAATTTTATGAGTGAATGCTTGGTTTTTGGAGCTGTAGATTCAGATAAAGTTATCTTATTGACCCCTGAGAATAAGGTTCCTAATGGGACGCCAATACGTTAGTGATTTAAAAACTATAGTTGCTAAATATCATCAAAACTCACATCCGTAAAGTTGTCGGCTGAGGCTTCGTCTTTAGAATCTTCAGTTGTGAATTCTTCTTTAACATAATCTTTTTGATGCCGTTCGCTTATGACTTCTAGTCCTTTTTCGTTGATAATATAATCGGTCATCTCAGCTAAAATTGCATTGAATTCTGTAAAATCTTCTTTGTACAAGTAAATTTTATGTTTTTTGTAGTGAAAAGAGCCGTCATCGTTTGTAAACTTTTTACTCTCTGTTACAGTCAAATAATAGTCCCCTGCCTTGGTGGCTCTCACATCAAAAAAATAGGTGCGTCTTCCAGCTCTTAAAACTTTTGAATAAATTTCTTCTTGTTCCATATCTTTTAGTGTCAATAATAATGAGCTATTATTAGTAGCTATTGTTACATTCAAAAGTCCAAAAAATAAATTAAGACACCAACTAATTCTTGATTTTATTTTCTGAAAACGAGTGTTTTTTTATTTTCAAATATTAATGAGACGTTTCTCTCAATTGTTTTTGATAAAGATTTTTATAATAACCTTCAACACAAATAAGTGCATCATGTGTACCTTCTTGGGTGATCACACCCTCATTTAAAACAATAATTTTATCGGCATTTTTAGCAGAAGAAATTCGATGACTGACTATGATGGTCGTCTTTTCTTTAGTTACCAATTCAATGTTATTTAAAATTTGCTCTTCAGTTTCTGTATCCACTGCAGAAAGACAATCATCTAAAAGAAGAATTTCAGGACTTTTTATAAAGGCTCTCGCAATGGAAACACGTTGTTTTTGACCTCCCGATAGTGTGATGCCTCGTTCTCCCAAAATGGTATCATACCCATTTTTGAAATTGATGATGTTTTTATGAACCTTTGCTTTTTTAGCAGCCTCAATAACTTCCGAGTCAGTAGCATTGTTTTTTCCAAATTTGATATTGTTTTTTAGACTGTCTGAAAACAAAAAGGGATCTTGTGGTACAAATCCAATGGACGTTCTTAAACTAGTTAAGTTTAAGTTTTTAATATCTAACCCATCAATTTCAATGACTCCTTTTTGAGCGTCGTATAGCCTTCCGATTAATTCAAGTATGGTAGATTTTCCAGAACCAGTATCTCCAATAATGGCAAGTGTTTTTCCTTTTTCCACCTCAAAACTAATGCCTTTTAGGGCTTCTACATTGGTGTCTTCATAAGTAAAATGAACCTGTTTAAAGACAATAGATCCTTTAATAGGAGTCGCTATTTTTGTAGGATTAACGATGCTTGGAGTCTCCTTTAAAAATTCATTAATTCGTTTTTGAGAAGCTTCGGCTTCTTGTACTAAGGAAGTGACCCAGCCAATTGATGCTACTGGCCATGTAAGCATGTTCACATAAATAATGAATTCGGCAATGACTCCGAGTTCCTCAATTTGTCCATTCATGTATTGTTTGCCACCAATGTAAATAACCAATAAGTTACTGGCACCAATAAGAAGTAACATTAAAGGAAAAAAGAAAGCTTGTATTTTTGACAGGCCCAGTCGCTTTTTGCGTTGTGAATTTGCGAGTTCCGAAAACGTGTTTTCCGTTTGCGTTTCGAGTGCGTATGCTTTTGTGATCCAAATTCCACTAAAAAATTCTTGAGTTGAGGAAGATAGTGTAGAGAGATGCGCTTGAACAATGGTACTTTGTTTGTGAATACGTTTACTTAAAAAATAGATTGATACAGATAAAAAAGGAAGTGGTAAAATAGTGTAAAGTGTCAGAGTAGGCGATTGGTTGTACATATAAAAAAACGCGACAATAAAAAGCGTTAACGTATTGATCGTGTACATCAATGCAGGACCAATATACATTCGTACTTTACTCACGTCTTCACTAATTCGGTTCATTAAATCTCCCGTACGGTTTCGTTTATAAAAAGCGATGGAAAGTTGTTGGTAGTGATTGTAAATTTCATTTTTCAAATCAAATTCAACGTAACGAGATACATTAATAATAGTTTGTCGCATCAAAAAAGTAAATATACCTGTTGCAATAGCAGCTCCAAAAATGAATAAAATATTTAAACTAATTTCATGTCGGAATACCTCCGTACTGCTAGGATTTGTAATCTGATCTGAAATTAAAGAAATGGATTTTCCAATCAGTTGGGGAGTAAACAGTGCAAAAACCTTAGAGCCAATCGTGATAAGAATACCTAAAATAATTCGATACCGATATTTTAAAAAATACTTATTTAAATACTTAAGCTCCTTCATGTGTCTTTATTTTTTTCTTTTAACGCTTATATGTGCCTGTTGTCGAAGGTGGGTTTGCTATTAATTATTTCCATAGAGGCTAACACTTTTAACACACTCGGTTTGTTTTTGCTTTCACAACCTGAAAAGAAGGCTTATGCTTAAACTACAAAGATACTTGTTTTAAGTAATAAAGATCGTCCGTAAAAAAACATTTTTTTGGATTTTTAGAACCAAAATAATACTATTTTTGTCTGGCAATTTAATTTGAATTGTAAGAATAATAATTAACGTAGATCAATTTATTTGATTTTTAACCAATAAGTTCTTTATACCATGCTGAATAGAAGACATATTCGAACCAAAGTAATGCAAGTTATTTACGCTCTCAAAAGATCAGAAGAACTAAACATAAACTCTGACGAAAAATTCCTTAAACTGAGTATGGATAGCATGTATGAACTTTATTTGCTAATGCTCTCTTTACTCGTTAAAGTACATGAAAAAGCAAAGGATCAGCAAGAGAAATCACAACAAAAACATCTTTTAACTTCTGAGGATTTAAATCCGAATAAGAAGTTTGTTAAAAATGCCTTATTGGTTCAGTTGTCTGAAAATCAACATCTAAAAAATGCAATTAAACGCCACAAAGTTCACAATTGGGATTTGGATAATGAGTATGTAGAAGTGATTTTTAGAGCCATTCTCGAAAGTGCCCGTTTTGCCAATTATATGGCATCTGAGTCTTTTTCATACAATAAAGACCGTCAGTTTATAGTGGAGTTATTCAAAGAAGTGATTGCACCCAATGAAAAATTATATAATTATCTTGAAGATCGAAACTTGACTTGGATCGATGATTTGCCAGTAGTTAATACGGCTATGGTGAAGATTTTAAATAAATCTAAGGAAAAAAATTATGATGATTATTTTACTCCAAAGCTGTTCAAAGATGAGGAGGATAAAGAATTTGGCTTAAATTTATTAAAGAATACCATTAAAAATTTAGAGCTTTACACGGAAGAAATTAGTTTAAAAACTAAAAATTGGGACAAGGATCGTATTGCGGATATTGATTTTGTACTGCTTCAGATGGCTATTTGTGAATTTCATGAATTTCCGTCCATTCCTACCAAAGTATCTATTAATGAATACATAGAAATTGCCAAAGAATACTCCACACCAAAAAGTAATGTCTTTATAAATGGTGTATTAGATAAAATTGTAAAAGAGCATATTGAAAATAAAACCTTAAATAAGACAGGACGTGGATTAATGTAAATTTTTAATTACATTTATACCCTTATTTAATACATTAGAATTATTAACCATTAAAAATCAATCATGAAAAAATTAATTTTAACTTTAGCTGTGGCCAGTTTCGTTTTTACTTCTTGTAAAGAAAATGCTGCTGAAAAAATAAACCAAGAAAACGTTACTAAAGCTGCTGAAAGAGACGCGCAAGCAATTGTTTTTCCAACCATTTCATTTGACAAAACAGAACATGATTTTGGTCAGATTATGAACGGTACTCCGGTTGAAACTGTATTTTCTTACACAAATTCGGGTAATTCTCCTTTAGTAGTTACAGATATCAAAAGTACTTGTGGATGTACAGTTCCTCAAGGATGGAATAGAGAACCACTAATGCCAGGAGCATCGTCTCAGTTTAGTGTAAAATTTAATGGAAAAGGTGCCAATAAAGTATCTAAAACAATTACGTTGACTACCAATACTGAAAAGGGAAAAGAGCAAGTAAAAATTTCTGCTTTTATCGTTCCAGATCCAAATGCACCTGCAAAAACTCCTGCTAACAAACCTGTTAGCGTACAATAATTAATAACACTATAACAATACACTATGGAAGGTCTTAGTCAGTTTACTCCCTTTATTTTAATGGCAGTAATCATTTATTTTTTTATGATTGCTCCTCAAATGAGGCGTGCAAAAAAAGAAAAAGCATTTGCTGCAGCGCTTAAAAAAGGAAATAAAGTAATTACCAAAAGTGGTATGCATGGAAAAATTGCCGAATTAAATGATAAAGACAATTCTTGTGTCATTGAAACTTTGGCTGGTAAAATTAAATTTGATCGTTCTGCCATCTCAATGGAAATGAGTCAAAAGCTTAATACACCTCCAGTAAAGAAATAACATTCTAAAAAAGCCGCTAATTTTAGCGGCTTTTTTTATAGATAACGTTTCTGAGTTAGATCGGCTATTTTACAAATTACTTCTGTAGCACTCAAAATACTTTCCAAAGGCACATATTCATAACGACCATGGAAATTGTGACCTCCTGCAAAAATATTTGGACATGGGAGTCCCATAAAACTCAATTGTGAGCCGTCTGTTCCTCCTCTTATAGGTTTTATTAATGGTTGGATGTTGAGTGCTTTCATGGCCTCTTCTGCAATGTCCACAATATGCATTACAGGTACAACCATTTCTTTCATATTGTAATATTGATCTTTGAGCTCGATTTCAAAAATAGGGCTCCCAAATTTTCTATTTAGAGTATCAACTAAATCAATAAGATGTTGTTTTCGTGCCTCAAATTTATCTCGATCGTGATCTCTTACAATGTATTGTAAAACAGTATCTTCAACTTTTCCTGACATACTGTGTAAGTGATAAAACCCTTCGTATCCTTCAGTTTGTTCTGGAGTTTCATCTTTTGGAAGCGCTTCTACAAACTTAGAGGCATAATACATCGAATTGATCATTTTTCCCTTAGCATAGCCTGGATGCACAATTTTACCTTTTACTTTTATGATGGCTCCTGCCGCATTAAAATTTTCATACTCCAATTCTCCAATCTGACTTCCATCCATGGTATAAGCCCAATCCGCTCCAAATTTTTTGACATCAAATTTATGTGCCCCTCGACCAATTTCTTCATCTGGAGTAAACCCAACTTTAATTGTGCCATGCTTTATTTCAGGATGCTGAATAAGGTATTCCATTGCACTTACAATTTCGCAAACCCCTGCTTTATCATCTGCTCCTAAAAGTGTTGTGCCATCTGTTGTAATCAGAGTTTGTCCTTTATAGAGTAATAAATCTTCAAAATAATCGGGAGATAATACGATGTTTTCTGTTTCATTTAAGACAATATCAGACCCATCATAATTTTCCGTTATTTGAGGGTTTAAATTTTTAGCTGTAAAATCTGGAGACGTATCAAAATGAGATATAAATCCAATTGTTGGTACGTTGTGATCAACATTAGAAGGTAAGGTTGCCATGATGTAAGCATTGTCATCTATTGAAACGTCATGCATGCCAATGGTTTTCAGTTCCTCAGCTAGTTTATTCGCCAAGTTCCATTGCTTTTCAGTACTCGGAGTTGATGAAGAATTTGGATCGCTCTCCGTGTCTATTTTTACATACCCAATAAATCGATTCAGAATGTGCTTTTTATCTAACATATAATTTTGTCTTTGGTCAAAAATAATTAACCCCGCCTTCAAACACAAGAGTTCCCTTGCTTTCTTTTATATTGTATCAATTTAATGTATTTTTGCACTCAAAATACGCTTCATGTACAAATCAATTATACGTCCAATTCTGTTTAAATTTGATCCTGAAGTCGTTCATTACTTTACGTTTGATGCCATCAAACTGTTATCCAAAATTCCTGGTATTCCTTTTTTAATTCGACGTTTATTTCAATTAAAACATCCTGTTTTAGAACGCGAATTGTTTGGGCTTCGTTTTAAAAACCCTGTTGGGCTTGCAGCGGGATTTGATAAGAATGCTGTATTGTATAACGAGCTTGCAAACTTTGGGTTTGGATTTATTGAAATTGGAACTGTCACTCCAAAACCACAAGAAGGAAATCCTAAAAAACGTTTATTTAGACTTCAAGCGGATCGCGGAATTATCAACAGAATGGGCTTTAATAATGCCGGTTTAGAAGCTGCTATTGTACAGCTAAAGAAAAATAAAAAACAACTAATTATAGGAGGTAATATTGGAAAAAACACCCAAACCCCACCAGATGGATATACTGCAGATTATTTAGAGTGTTTTGAAGCACTGCATCCCTATGTAGATTATTTTGTTCTGAATGTGAGCTGCCCCAATGTTGGGAGCCATGCCAAGCTCAATGATAAGGATTATCTAGAGGAGTTGATAAAAGCTGTTCAAACGTTAAATGCCACTTTTGAAGTGTCTAAACCGATTCTTTTAAAAATCGCTCCCGACCTAAACGAAACCCAATTGGACGAAATTATAGAACTTGTGTTGGGAACCAAATTAGAAGGTGTTATTGCTTCCAACACCTCTGTTTCTAGAGAGAACCTTCAAACAGATGCTACAACTTTAGAAGCCATTGGAAATGGTGGGTTAAGCGGTCAACCGATCAAAGAAAAAAGTACTCAAGTCATTAAATATTTATCAGAGAAAAGTCAAAAAGCATTTCCAATTATTGGAGTCGGTGGGATCCACTCCGAACAAGATGCTTTAGAAAAAATTGCTGCAGGTGCCGATTTGGTTCAACTTTATACAGGGTTTATTTACGAAGGACCTGCCCTTGTAAAGCGTATTAATAAAGCGCTTTTGAAGTCAGCTCTTAAACACTAATCAGTTTGAATACAGAACTGCTCATTTCATTCGTCATTGCGACTGCTACCTTGGCAATCACTCCCGGTCCAGATAATATTTTTGTGCTTATTCAAAGTATGACCTATGGAAAAAAACAAGGCATGGCCATTGTATGCGGACTGATATCAGGCTGCTTAATCCACACCTCTTTAGTCGCTTTTGGCTTGTCTTCTTTTATAAAATCAAATACAGAACTTTTATTTGGTCTTAAATTACTCGGAGCAGGCTATCTGTTGTTTTTAGCATTTCAAGTTTTTAAATCCACAGAAATTATCAATACTACAAACCCAACAACAGAAAGTAAATCGGTATTAGCCTTGTTTAAACAAGGGTTTGTCATGAACGTTATTAATCCAAAAGTTTCCATATTTTTTATGGCCTTTTTTCCAGCATTCTTGTTTAGTGAAACAAAGTCTTTAATCCTTCAGTTTTACAACCTTGGATTTTTATTTATGTTCACGTCTTTTTTAATTTTCTCTATACTTGTATTTTTTTCAAGTTCGGTAGGATCCGTGTTAAAATCAAACAGTCGTTTTGGGACCGTGCTTAAGTGGCTTCAGATTACAGTTTTTTTAGGAATTACAATTTTTGTACTAATTTCAAATTGATTGATGGAAAAAATTAAACTTATTTGGGATTTTAGAGGTCCCACAAGCCCTCAAACAGCAGCTCATTTTAAGATACATTTGTTAGAATACTTTGCATCCGAAAAAATACTCTTGATAGAATCGGGGGTTGAATCCATGAATGAACACCACCATTATACCTATGCCGTGATTGATAAACAAAATTTAGAGGTAATTAAATCGGCACTCAAACCGAAAAGAGGTCGGCTCGTAAAAGCAAATTAATTTCCTTATTTGTACGTTTCTAAAAGGGTGTATTGTGCTTTGATGGCTTCTGTAAATTCAGATTTCATGCTTGCCACAAGTTCCGCAACAGATGGTGAATCATGGATGCTAGTGACTCCTTGACCAGCAGACCATATGGTAGCCCATGCTTTTGCTTCATTTTCTTGAGCAGTAAGCTCTTTTCCAAAGTCAATTTTCTTTTGTTGACTAAGCATTTCTTCTGTAATGCCCATAGCTTCCATACTCGGACGTAAAAAATTAGCTGCTACCCCTGAGATTGCAGCAGTATAAACCACATCATTAGCACCACTCGAAATAATCATATCACGATATTCTTTGGGTGCCTTACTTTCTTTTGTATTGATAAATCGAGTTCCCATATAGGCAATGTCAGCGCCCATTTGCATTGCAGAAGCGATGTCACGCCCGTTACTGATACACCCAGATAAGATCACGGTTTTCTTAAAAATACTTTTAATTTCAGCGATCAAAGGCATTGGGTTGAGCGTGCCTGCATGCCCACCTGCTCCTGCAGCAACTACGATCAGTCCATCCACATTGGCTTCCGCAGCTTTTTCTGCATGGCGTTTTTTGATTACATCATGAAATACCAAGCCTCCATAGCTATGAACAGCATCAACCAACTGAGGGACGGCTCCCAAGGACGTAATTATAATTGGCACTTGGTGTTTGATGCAAATTGCCAAATCTGCCTGCACTCGTGGATTGGATTGATGCACGATTAAATTTACTCCATAAGGTGCGGGTTTAGTCCCTGTTTCTTTTTCAAAATCGGCAAGTGCTGTTTTAATTTCGATCAACCATTCTTCAAAGCCTTCTGTTGTGCGTTGGTTCAATGCTGGGAACGTTCCAACAATTCCGTTTTTACAACATTCAATGACCAGTTTTGGGCCAGAAATTAAAAACATTGGTGCCGCAATGGCTGGGATGGAAAGTTCTTTTATAAATGATGGTTGACTCATAGGATTTATTTTTTAGATTCTCATTGCAATATAAGACTTGTATTTTAGATATTCGTCTTAATTAAAAAGAGCTCTTAAATTTAGAGTTTAGATTTTTACATTTTGACTCAATTCAGAACACAGTTAAAAGGTTAATATTATGATAAACATAAATAATTTTGTTTAATTAAAGTTATATTTGATTAAACAAAAATTACAAAAACCGCTTTCAATGAAAACAAAAATATTTAACAGCCTTGCGTTTATATTTATATTCATACTCTTTACAAGTGTACATGCACAAAAATTTTTACAGGAGTTTCAGGCTAAGGCCTATTATTTTTCTAAATCTAAAATGGATCTTGGAAAGTGGGGTGCTCGTCTTAGTGAAGCTCAAAAGAAAGAAGTTGAGGCACGAATGAAAAACAGACTCGAAAAAGGCTATGTTTTGTCTTTTAATAAAGAAGAATCTGTATTTATTGAGGAGGATCAATTGGATGCAATTTCTGGAGCGACCGATTCTTGGGGTAAAAACTTTGCGCCTGGCAAACAATATAAAAATGTAAAAACAAATACCCAGTTACAAGAGCAAGAGTTTTATGGTAAAAAGTTTTTGGTCAAGGATGTATTACAACCTATAGACTGGAGTTTAGGATCTGAAACAAAAAAGATAGGAAATTATTCCTGTTTCAAAGCAACTGCCTCAATTCCATCCGATGAATTGACATGGTATTCCTTTTCTTGGGATAAGTTAAGAAACTCTGCAGAATCCGATTCTACTGGGCTAAAAGAGGTCAAGATGACACAAATAGAGGCATGGTATGCTCCTCAAATTCCGGTACGCCATGGGCCTTTAGATTATTGGGGTTTACCAGGTTTAATTTTAGAAGTTAGTGCTAACAATACAACCATGCTTTGCTCAAAAATAATCATTAATCCAGGTGAAATTATTGAGATTGAAGCTCCTGCCAAAGGCAAAGAAGTTTCTAAAACTGAGTACCAGAATATCATTACCGATAAAATGAAAGAGTTTCGAAATAATCGTAGGAGGCGTTAGTTTGTAAATATTAACCTGCGACTTTTTCATTATTTAGATTTTTTTTTTAATTATTTTCAGTCAACACAGTGGTATTTTTAGAATATCGGAAAAAGATAAACTATTTCAGTACCCTGTCGTGTCTCACTTTAATTAATTTTTATATTTGACTCATATTTATAAGACGATATTTTTATTGTTGACAACATTTATAATGGACTTACATAATTTTAAAACCCTCATTACCCCAACGGCTATTCTTTATAGCCCCGGTTTTGCACGTCCTCGTATCACT
>Ga0115572_10000795_pt1 | contig 26144 bp, 22 predicted proteins | sample COGITO_mtgs_1206_FD_88681 | JGI IMG/M metagenome (GOLD analysis project Ga0115572, IMG submission 88681) | Pelagic marine microbial communities from North Sea - COGITO_mtgs_120607 | ecosystem: Environmental > Aquatic > Marine > Epipelagic | place: Germany:Helgoland, sampling site Kabeltonne... | reverse complement strand
GTTGGTGTTGGAGGTGGAATGGAGCTATTACAATTTTCTTATTTTAACCGTAAAAAAGGCGGTGTAATTGGTTTAGATGTTGTTGATGAAATGTTAGAAGCTTCTCGTAAAAACTTTAAAATTGCAGAAGAACAAAATGATTGGTTTAAAAGTGATTTTGTTGATTTAAGAAAAGGAGATGCAATGGATTTACCTGTGGAAGATAATTCTATTGATGTAGCTGCACAAAACTGTTTATTCAATATTTTTAAGTCAGACGATTTAAAAAAAGCCATTGAGGAAATGCACAGAGTTTTAAAACCTCATGGAAAATTAGTGATGAGCGACCCAACTTGTGAACAACCAATGAATGACGAGCTAAGAAATGACGAACGCTTGCGTGCGCTATGTTTAAGCGGAAGTTTATCAATTGCAGATTATGTAAAAGCATTAACGGATGCTGGTTTTGGAACTATTGAAATTAGAGCCAGAAAACCCTACAGAATTTTAGACCCTAAGAATTACCCAACAGACGAATTAATTTACATAGAATCTATTGAAGTTGCTGCAATAAAAGATCCAATGCCAGAAGATGGACCTTGTGTTTTTACGGGAAAAGCGGCAATTTATTATGGTGATGAAGCTTATTTTGATGACGGTGTAGGGCATACTTTATTAAAAAATCAACCTTTAGCAATTTGCGATAAAACAGCAGAAGCTTTAAAAGCATTAGGAAGAGATGATATTTTCTTTTCAGAATCTACTTATCATTATGATGGCGGTGGATGTTGTTAAATTGGTTTAATTTTTTTAGCGTTGTCATACCGAAATGAAGTACGATTGAATAATCTATGATTCGTAGTTTAAAATTATGAAAAAAATATTTTTCCTTTTTATTTTTATAAACTCAGTTTCTTTTAGCCAAAACAAACTGGATAAACTGTTCAATAAATTCAATAAAAATAAGGTTCCTTATATTTCAGTGGATACTTTAGTTATTACAAAAGCTATTTTATTAGACGCAAGAGAAACAAAAGAATACAATGTAAGTCATTTAAAAAATGCTATTTGTGTCGGCTATGATTATTTTGATATCCAAAAAACAATAGAGAAACTTCCTAAAGATAAAAGCACAAAAATTGTAGTTTATTGTTCTCTAGGAATTCGTTCTGAAATTGTTGCACATAAGCTGATAAAAGAAGGTTACACCAATGTTTACAATTTATATGGCGGAATTTTGGAATGGAAAAACAACAACTTTCAAGTCGTCGATACTTTAGGAAACGAGACCGAAAAAGTCCATACTTTTAACAAAGACTGGAGCAAATGGTTGAAGAAAGGGAAGACAGTTTATTAGTTAATAATCAAAAAAAACATTACTACTATTCAATTTATGCCAAGAAAACAAAAAAACAAAAACCTCTTATTAATCTTTACCAGAAACCCAGAATTAGGCAAAGCAAAAACACGTTTAGCAAAAACTGTGGGTGATGAAACTGCTTTAGAAATTTACAAATTTTTATTACAAAAAACCAGAGACGTTTCTTTAAAAGTAACTTCTGACAAAGCTGTATATTATTCTGTAAAAATTAGAACTAATGACATTTGGGACAATGAAATTTATCAAAAGCATCAACAAAATGGAGAAGATTTGGGCATCAGAATGAAAAATGCTTTCAAAGATGGTTTTGCTTCGGGATATAAAAAAGTAATGATTATTGGCAGTGATTTGTACAATTTATCATCAGAAAACATAGAAAATGCTTTTAACAATTTAAACGACAATGATTTTGTTATTGGCCCTGCACTAGATGGTGGATACTATTTATTAGGCATGAACTCTTTGCAAGAAAATATTTTTGAAAATAAAGACTGGGGAACAGAAACCGTAAGAAAAGATACTCTAGAGGATCTAAAAGATAAAAAAGTTAAATTATTAGAGTTAAAGAACGACATAGATATATATGAGGATATTTTAGATATTCCAGAAATTATGATAAAATTCATCAACTCTAAATAATTTAGCACATAACCTTTTTTGGGATTTAGGAACGTTCAGTGCATTGAACTCTAATAATTACTTTATCTTGACTATTGATACTTTTGCAATTGACACAATTGAGAGATATCCTAATCTTGCAAAAAATAAAATTCCTTTTATAAACACAGAAGTTAATTCTAATGAAATTCGTATTTTGAAAGCTATAACAAAGCAGGTATTTCATCAAACTAAAATAACAGAAAATATTCATTTAATAACTTATATGAAACAGCAACAGCTACTAGAAACTATAAACTTTTTACAAGCAGAAGGAATTACAAATCCAGAAATAGGAATTGTTTTAGGAACAGGTTTAGGGAAGTTAGTCAATGAGATTTCAATAGAAAAAGAGATTCCATATTCTAATATTCCAAATTTCCCTGTTGCCACGGTAGAATTTCATTCTGGAAAATTAATTTATGGTGAATTGTCTGGTAAAAAAGTACTTGTAATGGCGGGACGTTTTCATTTATATGAAGGTTACAATGCTTGGGAGGTAACTTACGGAATTAGAACTTTACATGGGTTAGGAATAAAAAATTTACTAATTTCAAATGCGGCAGGAGCCATTAATTTATCCTACAAAAAAGGTGATTTAATGTTGATAGAAGATCATATAAATCTGCAAGGAAGTTCCCCTTTAGCATTTAAAGGAGCTAATGCTTTCGGGAATATTTTTGCAGATATGCTAGAGCCATATTCTAAAGAAATTAATACCAAAATGTTAACTGTTGCCAAAAAACAAAACATACAATTACATACAGGAATTTACACAAGTGTTTTAGGCCCTCAACTAGAAACTAGAGCAGAATACAGAATGCTACAAATTTTTGAAACAGATGCAGTTGGGATGAGCACAGTACCAGAAGTTATAGTTGCTAAACAATTAAACCTACCATGTGCTGCTATTTCTGTTTTAACAGATGAGTGTGACCCCAAAAACTTACAACCTGTGGATATTGCAGAAATTATTGCAATTGCAGGTAAAGCAGAACCTAAAATGATTGCTTTGTTTAAAGGAGTTATTGAAATGCTATAATTTTACTACAAGTACTTTAGAACGAATTAAACTGATTATCACTTCCGTCATTTCTGGAAACGAAGCAATATGTCTATTGATAATTTCAAATTATGAGGTTGCTTTGTAAACTCGCTGTGACAAACATACAGTCAATTAAATTGTACTACCTTTTTTTACCTTTTGCTTTTACTTCTTTAATCTTTACATAAATCAGTTTCATGCGTCCTTTAGACGTCTCTCTTCTTTCTACTTCAAAATCTGGAATCGATTTTATTAAAGGTGTCAATTTCTGAAAACCATAATTTCTAGAATCAAAATTAGGCTGTTTCTTTTGAAGTAAACTTCCTACATCTCCTAAAAATGCCCAACCATCATCGTCTGAAACATCATCTATAGTTGAAGCTATAAAGCGAATTTCTTTTTGTGTTATTTTATCGTAACCAGTTTTCGTGGTTGTTGTAGTTTCTAGAGATTCCAGTTCGTTTTCTGCAGATTGATTCTTTAAAATCTCGATATAAATAAATTTATCACATGCAACAATAAAAGGGTTTGGTGTTTTCTTTTCGCCAATACCATATACTTTCAATCCTGCTTCACGCAAACGTGTTGCCAAACGTGTAAAATCACTATCACTAGAAACTAAACAAAAACCATCTACTTTTTCTGAATATAAAATATCCATAGCATCTATAATCATGGCAGAATCAGTTGCGTTTTTACCAGTTGTATATCCATATTGTTGTATTGGGGTAATGGCATTTTCTAACAACAAGCTTTTCCACTTATTTAGGTTCGGTTTCGTCCAATCTCCATAAATACGTTTAATGGTTGGATTGCCGTACTTCGCAATTTCTTCCATCATCTCTTTAACATAAGCAGAAGGAATATTATCTCCATCTATAAGCACTGCCAATTTTATATCCATTATTTTATACGTTTTGTATTCATTTCACTAAAGATATTTATTTTAATTATAATACAACTCGAAAAGAAGTACTTTTTAACCTATTAGTGGGGAATTATAAACGCCCTGTATTTTTAGTCAGTTTTTATTAATTTTATGATTGCAAAAGTTACTATAACAATAGAAATTTAAAAAGCACTTGCAAAGAATGATGATGAACATTAGCTGAATTTAAAATTGAATGTGTAAAACGAAGATGTTCTTATTGATAAGTTTTCAAAACTAAAATCTAAAAAACATCAGAATATTTGATTCATTAAATTTTAATAACCCAAATTTTAGAAGTATCAAGTAAGTCACCAATAAAACCGTTGTTTTTTTTACTTAATTCCTTCCTTTTTCATCAGGATATAAACTAGGTAAATTATCACTCTGAAAATAAGCTTTCGTATCAATATTTATTCCTGTGATCTTTCCTTTAAAAGCTGCTCCTGTATCAATATTCCAAACACTTTCAATATTTATTGGTGAAGATTCATCATAATTAGTCGTTGGAGTATGACCTATGTAAATTTCTTTATAATGTTGTAATCTTTTAGGATAAAAAATGGAATCTTTTGGAATACTTCTATCCATTATCAAAAGCATTTCCCATAAAGATCTATCTAAATAAAATAACTCTGGAAATTTCTCTTTTTCAACTCCATGCAAAGAAGTAAAACCTGCATGTAAGAATAGTCTATTATCATCATCTAAATGATATAGTGGCAAGTTTTGGAAAAAATTAAGATGTAGCTTTTTTTCATCTTCAGAAAAACCTTCATAACTTTCGATTGTTTCTTTACCTCCATGAATGTACCAAGAGGGATTAACATCACTAGATTTTCTAAGCCAATTTTCACACCAAACATCATGATTTCCTTTGATAAAAATGCAATCGAATTTCTGAGATAAATCCATTAAAAACTGAATAACTTGTGCAGACTCACTCCAACCATCTACATAGTCTCCCATGAAAATAATTTTATCTCCGTCTTTAAGTTCTAGCTTATTTAAAACTTGAATTAAAGCTTTTAAGCCTCCATGAATATCTCCAATAGCAAAAGTTCTCATCTTAATTTTGTTTTTAGCAAAACTAATAAAAAATGAGCTCTAATTATATTCCCCAATTCAAAAACGAATCCCTCTCTATAAGATCTAAAAATGTTATCCATAATAAATCCATTATCAAATTTAGAAATAGTGCGGTATGTTTCTACATTATAAAATGAATAGCGCTACTCAGCTATAAATGATTGTTGAATCATCAAATTCACCCAATTATCGGTACTTAAACCCATAACCGTAAATTTATATTCAGAATCAAAAATTAATTCTGGTGGATTTTCTGTGTTAATGTTTGAAATTGTATTAGATATGTCATAATACTGAAACGTTTTATTAACGGTAAAAGTCCCAGACAAAAAATCGCCTGTATTATTTGTAAATATTTGAAAGTAACTCTCATTTTCATTATGCGAACCATCTATCCAAGTAAATGTTGGTTTTAGTCTTTCTTTAGTGTCTATTGTAACATTTTCATCAGTAAACCACTCAGTTGGTTTTTCATCAATCTTAATTTTTATTGGGTTGGATTTATACAATAAATCCCCAATAACAAAAGTTATAATGCTCCAACTACCCTGACTATTTGTTCTAGAATACCTTCTAAGTTTACCTCCAAAAACAGCTTCATCACTTAAGTTTTTTCTTCGATATTTTGAAAAATCATTTTCATCTACAGAAGTACTTTCTGTTTCATAATACCTCATGTCGGAAGTCCCAAATAATGGATAGTAATAAATATAAGATAAATTGGCACGAGCACTTGCGGCAAAAGCCGTTGCAACTTCTAAGGTTTTTGTTGAATGTATATCTAAATATTCTTCTAAATTTCTTGGAATAAATGTTTCTTGAATAACCAAATTTACCCAATTATCTTCACTTATACCCATCATTGTAAAAAGATATTCTTTGTCTTCTACTAAGCTCTCAGGTGTTTCTTCTTCATTAATGTCTGCAACAACATTTGTGGTATCAAGGTATTCCAAAAAAGTGTCATGTGTAAAAGTACCTGACAAAAAAGTTTCTTCTTCTTCTTCAGTAATTACCTGAAAATAAGTTTCATTACCTGTAATTCCTTGATCAGTCCATATAAAACGAGGTGTCAATTTATTTGGAAACTCAATGGTGACTTTATCTGTCCAAATTGTAGATTTTGTTGCATTTTTTAAACGAATTGGATTTGATTTATGCAACTTTCCATTTATCTCATAGGTAATCAAACACCAATTTTCATCAGAATTTGATCTTGAAAACCGTTGTAACTTTCCTCCAAAAACATTTTCTACCGCTAATATTTGTCTTTTGTAATTAGAAAAATCCTTTTCATCAACATCTAAACTATCTGCTTCATAATACCTAATGTCGGTAGCTCCTTTTTCTGGATAATAGAAAATATACGATAAACTTGTACTTCCACTGGCACTTGCGGCAAAAGCTAAAACCTCTCCCAAATCTTTTGTTGATGAAGACTCGATATACTCCTGCAAATTTCTTGAAACTGAAACATCATTATCTTCTGAGCAAGAAAGGAAAAAAAAAGAAGCAAAAACTGAAATTAAAAAAAGTTTAAAATCCATCTATATATTTAAATTTTAAATGTAATAATTGGCAAGGTAGAATGATTTTTATAATTGTCTGCAATACTAACTACAAAAATATCAGATAATCCTTTTATGACATGTTTTATTAAATAAATTAAATAAGATCATCTTCTTTTACCCTCATTAAAAAGTTATTAGTGAATAATTGCATTAATAAATTTACTTATGTAGGTAAAAAACATACCACATATTTGCTATATTATTTTTTAAATTTTTCTTGGTATAATTTTCTGATTAAATCTTCAGCAGGTTTATTTTGAGGCGTAAATCTATTGTTATTTGATCCTCCTACTTTTTCATGTTCATGAAACCATTTCCAAATAAAACCACCGGCAAACCAATCTTCTTTCCAAAACAGATTATGTATTGCTTGTAAGCCATTTACTTGAGCCTCTAAATTAACATTGCCCACAACTCTATCTGATTTCCATGGTTCTTTCCCTGTAAAATCGACACTTCTATAACCAAATTCTGTAAATAAAACGGGTTTATCAAATTGCTTTTGAACTCGTAGAATTTCATTTTTATGAGGATGCCAACCTGATTTAAAATCCTCTAGTGATGGAGATTTTTTGTCGCTCAATGGAAAATACGCATCAATACCAATGTAATCTATTTCCTTCCAAAAAGTCACTCGTTTAAATTCATCCCAATTCGCAGCATAAGTTAATTTTCCTTTATAAATTTTTCTGATTTTGGAAATTAATTCTTGCCAATATTTTGGTCTATTTAAAACGAATTTTTCTAGTTCGGTTCCAATACACAAAATATCTGCTTTCAAATCTTCTGCTGCTTTTGCATAAGTTAAAATAAATTCTAAATAAGTATTTTCTAAAATCCTCCAATTTGCTTCAGAATTCATTTCTATTAAACCTGTATATTCTCCTTTCCAAACCCAAATTTGAGGCTTTACCATTATTTTTATACGCTCTTCTTGAAAAGTTTTAGCGTATTGCGATAATCCTTTTTTAGTTTCTCCAAACCATTGTCTGTCTGTATTATATTTTATTTCGGGCGATGATAAATCTTTTATAAAACCAAAAGGCATCAAAGCAACAAAATTGACATGTGCTTTTATTACTGGAGAAATATGTTTTGTATTTATGGAATCTCTAGATGCTACAAAACTAATTCCATTTATTTTATTCTGCTGACTACTACATGATAACTGAATAAATATTAGGACTCTAAAAATAATTTTATTTGTTTTCATACCTCGTAAAAATAGCTTTTTATTAAAAAATGCTCTTAAACCAATTTTAAAAATACATCCTAAATTATAAAAAACTTATTAACCCATCGTCCATTATTTAATCCCTTCGGATGTTTATCAATTTGTATATTACTTTTGTCCGCAGTATTAGCTTCTCAAAAACATTTTTGCACAACTTAAAATCTTTCCTAGAAACCCCTATTTAAAGTGGTTCTAAATTATAGTTTAAAATTAAGTTCTTAACTTTAACTTTCATATAATCTGCAACGATAAATCAACTATGAACCATATTGTAATAATTGGTAACGGAATTTCTGGGGTTACTGCGGCAAGACATATTAGAAAAAACTCTAACCATAAAATAACAATTATCTCTGCAGAATCGAAATACTTTTTCTCAAGAACTGCGCTTATGTATGTTTATATGGGACATATGAAATTTGAACACACACAGCCTTATGAAAATTGGTTTTGGGAGAAAAACAGCATTGATTTAAAAGAGGGTTTTGTAGAAAATATCAATACAAAAGAAAAAGTCTTAAACTTTTCTAATGGTGAAAATATTGCTTATGATAAATTGATTATTGCAACTGGATCAAAACCAAATAAATTTGGTTGGTCAGGACAGGAATTAGATGGAGTTATGGGCTTGTATCATAAACAAGATTTAGAGAATTTAGAAAAATATGCTCCAGATAAAAAAACATGTAGAAGAGCTGTAATTGTTGGTGGCGGCTTAATAGGAATAGAATTAGCAGAAATGTTGCGAAGTAGAAATATACCTGTTACTTTTTTAGTTCGTGAAACAAGTTTTTGGAACGGAGTTTTACCCGCACAAGAATCTACAATGATAAATGAACACATTATAGAACATCATATAGATTTACGTTTAAACACAAATTTAAAAGAAATCAAAGCCGATGAAAACGGGCGCGTAAAATCTATAATTATTGAAGAAACCGGCGAAGAAATTTCATGTGATGTCGTTGGTTTAACTGCAGGTGTTACACCAAATATTGATTTTCTAAAAGGTTCTGGAATAGAGCTTGGACGAGGTGTAAAAGTAAATCGTTTTTTAGAAACAAATATCGAAAACATATTTGCCATTGGCGATTGCGCAGAACAACATAAAGCCATTGGACAACGCAGAAATATTGAATCGGTTTGGTATACAGGAAGAATGATGGGAGAAACTGTTGCACAAACTATTTGTAACAATAAAACAGCATATAAACCAGGACATTGGTTTAATTCTGCAAAATTTTTAGACATAGAATACCAAACATATGGCTGGGTTTTTAGCGAAAAAAACAAAAAAGAAAATCAAGCATATTTTCAATGGAAACACCCAAAAGATTTAAAATGTATTACTCTTTCTTTTGATAAAAACACTAATAAGTTTTTGGGTATAAATACATTCGGAATTAGAATGCGTCATGAAATTTTTGATAAATGGCTTACCGAAAATAAATCTGTAGAACACGTTTTAGAATATTTAGCAGATGCTAATTTCGACCCTGAATTTTATAAATTTCATGAAGCAGAAATTGTAAATAAATTCAACTTAGAAAACAACACCAAGATACAACCAAAAAAGAAAAGCTGGAAACGAATTTTTAGTAAAGTATAAAATATGCGGGTCATAAAACAATCAGGTTTAATTTTATTTTTATTGGGATTAGCCATATTTATTGGTACAATTTTCACAGGTGATTTTAATTTAACACAATCTGAATTAAATGCTTTTATCGCAGAAAAAGAATATAAAAATGAAGTCATTAAAGAGAAACTTACAAAAGCTATCGTTACAAATGAAGATTTAAATATATTCGAATTTTCTAGTCGCGTTATAAATGCTTACGATATATCTAACAAGCATTACGATAAGTTAATTACAAAGTACGATGCAGAACGAAATTGGACTAAAAAAGGCGAGCAATATCAATATAAAATCTTTGGAAAACCACATAGTTTAAGTTTTACACTTGCTAAAAAAGCAGGCAGAGGTTTTGTTGCAGAAAACAAAGGTTTAGCATGGCTTTTAACTTTTGGTTTAGGAATAATTGGTGCACTTTTATATATAATTCCGGATGTTATTTTGTTAGGAAAACCAGGAATAAAAAATAATGGTGTTTTTTTAAACGCAGCAACAAATCGTGGTTGGATTGGTTGGTTTGCTTTTTTCTTTTTAGTTACCTTTTATATACTTCTTTATTTTTACCCAGATTTTATAGTAAACTGGGTATATCTAGTAGATCCTATGAGCAAATCTCTTAGCGGAAATTCAGCAAGTCAATGGTTTCTATATGGCTTTTTGTATTGCACAGTAATGTCTGTGATGGCAGTAAGAATGTATATAAAATATCGCAATAATAAATATCAAATTTTAAGAACTACTTCAGTCTTATTTTTTCAAATTGTATTTGCATTTTTAATTCCAGAAATTTTAGTCAGATTCGAAAAGCCTTGGTACGATTTTAAAAATGCCTTTCCATTAGATTATGACTTCTTCTTTAAATGGAATTTAAACGAATTGCTCTCTAGTGGTGGATTTGGGCTATTTATTTTAATTTGGGGAGTTGTTTTAACAATAGTAGTTGTACCAGTAATGGTTTATTTCTTTGGTAAAAGATGGTATTGTTCTTGGGTATGTGGCTGCGGAGGATTAGCTGAAACACTGGGAGATCCTTACAGACAAAACTCGAGTAAAACATTACTTTCTTGGAGAGTAGAACGTATTGTTATTCATTCTGTTTTAGTTTTTGTTTTAGTAATGACAGGGTTTGCTTTGTACACTTTCTTCTCTGGGGCAGAGCAAATTATAGGTATTAAAACACAAACAATTCAAGATATTTATGGATTCTTAATAGGTGCTATATTTGCAGGAGTAATTGGTACTGGTTTTTATCCAATTTTTGGAAATAGAGTTTGGTGTCGTTTTGGTTGTCCTTTAGCTGCATATTTAGGATTTATCCAACGATTTAAGTCAAGATTTAGAATTACAACAAATGGAGGTCAATGTATTTCTTGTGGAAACTGCTCCACTTATTGTGAACAAGGAATTGATGTAAGAGCTTATGCACAAAAAGGAGAAAACATTGTGCGTTCTAGTTGCGTTGGTTGTGGTATTTGTTCCGCAGTTTGTCCAAGAGGAGTTTTAAAATTAGAAAATGGACCAGAAGATGGTAGAATAAATCCTACAGAAATTTTATTGGGAAATGATGTTGATTTAATGGATTTTATAAACAATAAATAATTTCTAAAAAACCTCTTTTTATATTTTATCACAGATAAATTTTGTTGTATTGCCCCAGAAGAAAATCAATAACAATCTTTTAAGGAGCGACTATTAAAGCAAGAAAGTAAGATTTCTAAACTTCAAAAAAAAAGATTCCTTGAAATTCAATCACAAAAATAGAAACCCTAAAAAGAAGGGGGGTTATAGATAATTTAGAATCGAATTATTGGTACTTTTGCGGCTTAGAGAAAACTGATGAAAGCTTCTAAATAGAAAAACGATAAGAAATAAAAATAGTTTGAATGATTTAAGATGATGAAACCTATTATAAAAGTAATTATCCCTGCTTATAACGAGCAAAATTCTATAGCAAAGGTTATCAACGATATTCCAAAAATAGTTGATGAGGTTATCGTTATTAATAATAACTCTTCAGACAACACAGAAATTAATGCAAAAAAGGCTGGTGCAACTGTTTTAATAGAAAGACGAAAAGGATATGGTTATGCGTGCCTGAAAGGAATGGATTATATAGCTAAACAAAAGACAAAACCAGAAATTGTAGTTTTTTTAGATGGAGATTATTCCGATTACCCAGAACAATTAACAGCAATTATTAATCCTATTATAAAGGAAAATATTGATTTTGTTATCGGTTCCCGTGTTAAAGAACTAAGAGAAGATGGAGCTATGACACCGCAACAAATTTTTGGAAACTGGTTAGCTACTTCTTTAATGAAATTATTTTTTGGAGCTAAGTTTACAGATTTAGGACCATTTAGAGCAATAAAATATAACAAACTACTTGCTTTAAAAATGGAAGATAAAACCTATGGTTGGACTGTGGAGATGCAATTAAAAGCATTAAAACAGAAATTAAATTATACAGAAGTACCAATGAAATATAGAAATAGAATTGGAGTCTCTAAAGTTTCTGGTACAGTAAAAGGGAGTATCTTTGCAGGTATTAAAATATTAAGTTGGATTTTTAAATACAGTTTTAAATAATGTTTATAGAATATTTGATTATTGGAGTTTATTCAATTTCGCTAGTGCTTATTTTTTTATATGCTTTAGCACAATTAAATTTACTTTTGAATTATATTAAAGCACGAAAAACAGAAGATCACTCAGAAAAATTTGACTTTTCAAATTCAGAAGAAATTCCATTTGTTACCATACAGTTGCCGGTTTATAACGAGCTGTATGTTATGGAACGTTTGTTAAAAAATATAGCTAAATTAAAATATCCTAGAGAAAAACTAGAAATTCAGGTTTTAGATGATTCTACAGATGAATCTGTAGAAATTACAGCAAAACTTATTAAAGAAATTCAAGAAGACGGATTAGATATTCAGCATATCAAAAGATCAAATAGAGAAGGTTTTAAAGCTGGTGCCTTAAAAGAAGGTTTAAAAACAGCAAAAGGAGAATTCATTGCGATCTTTGATGCAGATTTTTTACCACAAGCTGAATGGTTGTATCAAACAGTCCCATATTTTAAAAATGATGAAATTGGAGTTGTTCAAACACGTTGGGGACATATCAATAGAAATTATTCTACCCTCACAAAAATCCAAGCTTTTGCTTTAGATGCTCATTTTACGCTAGAACAATTAGGCAGAAATAGTAAAGGACATTTTATCAATTTCAATGGTACAGCTGGTCTTTGGAGAAAAGAATGCATTTATGATGCTGGTAATTGGGAGGGAGATACACTTACAGAAGATTTAGATTTAAGTTATAGAGCACAATTAAAAAATTGGAAATTTAAATACCTCGTTGACGTAGAAACTCCGGCAGAATTACCTGTGGTTATTAGCGCTGCTAGGTCTCAACAATTTAGATGGAATAAAGGTGGTGCAGAGAATTTTCAAAAGATGATGAAATCTGTTGTAACTCATGATAAGGTGCCGTTTAGAACTAAAATTCATAGCGTACTTCACTTGTTAAATAGTTCTATGTTTACTTGTATTTTTTTAGTGGCTATCTTAAGTATCCCTATGCTATATATTAAAAATGAATATGCACACTTAAAATATTATTTTTATGTAATGAGTTTCTTCGTTATAAGTTCATTAATATTTTTCGTTTGCTATTGGCATATGTTTAAAAGTATTTATGGGAATGGCTTTGTCCAATTCATAAAATATATTGGCTCCTTTTTTACATTCTTTGCCATTGCCATGGGATTTTCTTTACACAATACAATTGCTGTTTTAGAGGGGCATTTTGGGAAAAAGAGTGAATTTGTGAGAACACCAAAATTTAATATAAGTAGCATAAAAGATGGCTGGAAAAGCAACAAATACATAAAAAAGAAACCATCTATTTCTGTTATTATAGAAGGGTTGCTAGCCATTTATTTTGTTTTCGGTATGTATAGCGCATTTATTGTAGGAAATCAAGGTGGAGACTTTGGATTATTTCCATTTCATTTTATGCTTTTTATAGGTTTTAGCTATGTATTTATAAAATCAGTGTTTTCTAAAGCATAATGTCTTTACTCTCAAAATATAAAGATGTACTTCTAATTTTATTTAGCACATCACTTTATTTTGTTTTTGCATATTTCTTAGAAAGAACTGAGTTTAACAAATTACTTTTCTTATGGTTTTCTCTCTTTGGATGTTTTTATTTACTGATAAAAAGTAAAAACATTTCTACTTCAACGTTAATTGGTTTAGTGATTCTTTTTAGGTTGATTTTTCTCTTTGCAATCCCTAATTTGTCACAAGATTTTTACCGTTTTATTTGGGATGGACGAATGATATTAAAAGGACTTAATCCATATTTATCAATACCTCAATCATTTATTCAACAGGGGATACAGCCAATTTCTGAAGCGTATAATTTATACAACGGAATGGGAGAAATGAATGCAAGTCATTACACAAACTATCCACCAATAAATCAGCTTTGTTTTTTAATTGCTGCTTTGTTTGCAAGCAAAAGTGTTTTTGGATCTATAATTATTCTTCGAATCATAATTATTTTAGCAGATATTGGTATTTTATACTATGGAAAGAAACTACTACAAATCTTAAACTTACCCGTAAAAAATATATTTTGGTACGCTTTAAATCCTTTCATAATAATAGAAATGACAGGTAATTTACATTTTGAACCTGTCATGTTATTTTTCTTAATTTGTAGTTTGTATCAATTAAATCAACAAAAATGGACATTTGCAGCAATTCTTTTAGCGTGTTCTATTTCCGTAAAATTGATACCATTATTATTCTTGCCACTTTTTTATCAATGGTTTATAAAAAAAGAGCAAAAATGGCTTATTGGAATTCAAAAATTAAGCCTTTTTTATATTATTACATTAGCAGCATTAATTATTTCATTTCTTCCTTTTTATTCATCAGAATTTATTAAAAACTATTCTGATTCGGTTGGTTTATGGTTTAAAAAATTTGAATTTAATGCCAGTTTTTATTACATATTCAGAGAGATAGGCTACTTATTTAGAGGTTGGAATGAAATAGAAATTATTGGGAAAACAACACCTTTTTTAACAATTACATTTGTACTAATTGTCTCTTTTTTTAGAAATAACAAATCAATGATTCAATTAATAACAGCATTATTATTTGTACTATGCTTTTATTATTTTACAACTACCACAGTGCACCCTTGGTACCTTGCAACACCTTTAATTCTATCTATTTTTACTAAATACCGTTTTCCTGTTATTTGGAGTATCGTTATTATTTTCAGCTATCAAGCATACGAAAACAATCCATGGAAAGAGAATTTATGGTTTGTTGCCATAGAATACATACTACTCTATGTTTTTCTTATTTATGAACTTAGGAAAAAAGGGCCCTTTATTAAATTGTTAAATAATCAATCTTCTGAACTATAATTAAGGTATTTTTGTATTTTGAAGATTAATAATGATTTAGATGAAAAGACTTACCATAAAAGACATAGCAAAAGAGTTTAAAGTTTCCATTTCTACTGTTTCTAAAGCATTGAATGACAGTTATGAGATTAGTGTAAGTACAAAAGAAAAGATTCAGAAATATGCGAAAGAAAAAAACTACAAGCCTAACTTTAACGCATTAAGTTTAAAAAATAGACAAACAAAAACTATTGGAATTATTATTCCGAATATGTTAAACTATTTCTTTGCGCAAGTTTTTAACGGAATAGAAAAAGTAGCAAACGAAAGAGGTTATAAAATTATTTCATGTATATCTAATGAATCCTTTAAAAAAGAAGTAGAAACCATAGAAATGCTTTCCAATGGGAGTATTGATGGGTTTATATTATCACTAGCAGAAGAAACAGTTTCTAAAAACAATTTCAATCATTTTCAAGAAGTAATAGATAACGGCACTCCTATAGTTATGTTTGATAGAGTTGCTGATAAAATAAATTGTGATAAAGTAGTTACTGATAATTTTGATAGTGCTAGGAGTACAGTCTCGTATTTAGTAAAATCTGGTCATCAAAATATTGCCTTTATATCGACGATAAATAACTTAGAAATCGGAAGAAGAAGACAATTAGGCTATTTAAAAGGTTTAGAAGATTTTAATATTAAAGTTGAAAAAAATCTAATCATAAATATAGATGATGATTATAAAAATTATGAACAAATCTTAGAGCCAATTTTTAAAAAAAATACAATAGATAGTGTAATTGCTACAGATGAATCTTCTGCTATCGCTGCTATGAAAGTTGCAATAAAAAAGGGGCATAGAATTCCTGAAAATTTCTCAGTAATTTCCTTTTCTAACGGAATTTTAGCGAGACACTCTAGTCCCAGAATGACTACCGTTAGTCAACATGGAGAAATAATGGGTGCTACAGCCGCAAAAAAGTTAATTAACCGACTAGAAGATAAATCTCAGGTAAAAAAAGAACCTGAAACGATTATTGTAAAAACAGATTTAGTTGAGAGAAATTCTACAAAAAAAATCTTATAAAATTTAACAACTATCTTAAAGAAACTATGAATCTATCAAAAGTAAAATTAGTAGTTTCTGACATGGATGGAACATTACTGAATTCTAAAGGAGAAGTTAGTACATTATTTTTTGAATTATTTAAGCAATTAAAGCAACAAAACATTCATTTTTGTGCTGCTAGCGGAAGACAATACAATAGTATTGTTAAAAAACTTGATTTAATAAAAGATGATATTTTTATCATCGCCGAAAATGGTGGAATTGCAAGAAAAGGAAAAGAAATATTAACTTCTGCACCATTATCAAAAGAGAAAATAAAAAAATTTATTCCTATTTTAAGAACTATAAATGACGCTCACGTAGTTTTATGCGGAAAAAACGATGCGTTTATAGAGTCTAAAAACAAAGATTTTATCACCTTATTTCAAGAATATTATAGTAGTTTTCAAATTGTAGAAGATTTGATAACTGTTATAGATTCTGATGACTTTTTTAAAATTGCTATTTATCATTTCACTTCATCTGAAGAATATATCTACCCGAAAATAAAACATATTGAAAATGAAGCACTTATTAAAATTTCTGGCAAGAATTGGTTAGATATTTCTGATAAACAAGCAAACAAAGGAAACGCTTTACGAAAGGTTCAAAAAACACTTAATATTACCAAAGAAGAAACAATGGTTTTCGGTGATTATCACAATGACATCGAAATGCTAAAGGAGGCTAATTTTAGTTTTGCGATGCAAAATGCACATCAAGACATTATAAAGATATCAAATTACACCACAGACAATGGTAATGATGATTTTGGAGTAGAAAAGACATTAGAGCTTCTGATAAAAAGCAATACTAAATAATATGTTTTTATCTTGTTAGTAATTTCTGACCGATCGAAATTGTATTGTTGTTTAAATCATTAATTTCTTTAATAACATCTACAGAAGTTTTGAATTTTCTCGCAATAGAATATAGTGTATCTCCTTTCTTTACTTCGTAATACTTTTCGTCTAAATACTTTGATGTAACATCTTCCTTTGCTTCCCCATCTGTATATGTCTTTGTTAATGTTTTACTGACTTTAAAGTCTTTCTTTTTAACATTATCAAATTGGTACAACTTATAATTTTCGATAATTTTAATCAGCTTATTTGGGTATTGTTTATCTGTTGCATAACCGGCTTTTTTCAATCCTCTTGCCCATTTCTTGTAATCCTTTACTCCGTAGGTAAATAAAAAAGCATATCTCTTTCTTTTCGTTAAAAAAGCTGAATGATCAACATAAGAAGTTTCTACAAATTGGTATTTTCTAAAACATTCTCCTTTCTCGTCGTCATCATGATAAACACGCTCTCCTCTCCATTGAGTATGACATTTTATACCGAAATGATTGTTAGATTTTAAGGCTAATTCACTTCTCCCCTTGCCAGATTCTAAAATTCCTTGTGCTAAAGTTATGCTTGCCGGAATTTTACTTTTATGCATTTCCTGTACAGCAATTGATGCATATTTCTTAATATAAGCTAACGTATTTTTATTTAGTTTTGGATTACTCTTTGCCAGTTCACTTGTTAATTCTTTTTGATTTACTGAAGGTAATTTTCCTGGTTTTGATTCATTTAAAACGACACTTGCATTTTTAGCATTGTAATTAACCTTTTTACTAGAACCACAACTTGCCAAAAACAACAAAAAAACACTATATAATAAAAACCTTAACATCATAAAACATCAATTAACAATTGTTCTTTTTTCTTTAATTGTTTATTAATCCCCTCAATACCTTGAAGACCTCCTGTATGAATTGCTAATATTTGAGCTCCTTCATCAAAATAATCTTTTTTAATTAAATCGATAATCCCAAATAACATTTTCCCGGTATAAATGGGATCTAACTGAATATTCGTATCCTTTTTAAAGTTGTTAATAAAATCTATTAATTGATCATCATATTTTGCATAACCTCCAAAATGATACTTTTTTTGTAAGCCCCAACTAGCATCTTTAACAACATATTTTCTAATCTCTTCCGATAAAAAATTACCTTTTAAAGCAGGAAAACCTATCACTTTCTGACGCTTCTTTTTCGCCTTTATCAATCCAGCAATGGTTCCTCCTGTTCCCACAGCAGAACAAATATAATCAAACTGATAATCGCTCTTTGTTAAAATTTCTTCACAACCATCTACAGCTAAACAGTTTGTACCACCTTCGGGTACTAGATAAAAATCGCCCCATTTATTCTTCATCTTTTCAATAAAGCCAAACGACAATTTTTGTCTGTACTGCTCTCTAGAAACAAACTGAAATTTCATACCGTTTTCGTGTGCCTCTCTTAAAGTCGCGTTTTCTTCTAGAGTCTTTGTAAGATTTTTTGACAACTCATCACCTCGAATAACCCCAAAAGTCTTAAACCCCTGAAGTCTACCTGCAACCGCAGTTGCCGCAATATGATTAGAGAAGGCTCCACCAAAAGTAAGTAAAGATTTCTTTTTTAATTTTGTTGCTTCTTGTAAATTGTATTTTAGTTTTCTAAATTTATTACCAGAAACTAACGAATGTATTAAGTCCTCTCTTTTTATAAAAAGTTCTATCCTTTTTTCTTCTAAAATTGGAAGAAAAACTTGTTGATTTTTAGATATAAAATCAGTAGCGAAAAAAGAATTATTTGTATTATTCAATCTAAAAAATTTGTTGGTACAAAAATAGAAGATAATAATTTGATAACATACAAAAGGATAAAAATAAAAAACTATTTTTTTTATTTATTTTTAAATTGCCACAATTTCACCTTTTACTTCCCTAAAAACATTAGAATAGTAAGTTTATGAAAAATTAGAAACTTCTTCCTCTACCTTTTCCCATTGTTCCATTAAAAAATCTAATTTTGATTTCTTTGCTTTGTATTTTTCGAAAAAATTTGGTCTGGCAGAAACTTCATCATAATTTTGTGCTAATTCTAAATCATTTTTTTCAATTTCAGATTCCAAATCAGAAACCTCAGTCTCAATATTAGAGAGCTTGTTTCGCAATTTCTTCAATTGTTTTTCTTGCTCTCTACTCAATTGATAACTATCTTTTTTATCAGAAGTTTTATCAACCTTTACAACTGTTCTTTTTTCTGCCTCTCTAAGGTTTTCTATTTTATGCTGTTCTAAGAAATAATCAATATCTCCTAAATATTCTTTAATTACTTTATCTTTAAACCCATAAACACTTGAGGTTAAACCTTGTAAGAAATCTCTATCGTGAGAAACCAAAATTAAAGTACCATTAAAGCTTCTTAATGCTTCTTTTAAAACATTTTTAGAGGCTATATCTAAGTGATTCGTTGGCTCATCCATTATTAAAACGTTAAAAGGTTGTAATAATAACTTACACAATGCCAATCTATTTCTTTCTCCTCCAGAGAGTACTTTTGCCTTTTTATCTACCGCATCTCCTCCAAATAAGAAAGAACCTAGCATATCTCTAACGCGCATTCTGTTAGTATCTGTAGCCGCATCTTCCATGATTTCCAAAACCGTTTTTTCTGGCGGTAATTCTTCAGATTGATTTTGAGCAAAATATCCTATTTCTACATTATGTCCCAATTTTAAATGTCCTTCAAAAGGAATTTCTCCAACCATCATTTTTGCCAGCGTTGATTTTCCTTGTCCATTCTGACCAACAAAAGCAATCTTACTATTTCTTTCAATTAATAAATCAACATTTTCTAAAACATGCTTTTCACCATAATTTTTACTCAATTTTGTTCCTTCGGCAATAATTTTACCTGGATCTTTAGAAATACTAAAACGAACATTCATTGCCTGGTTATCATCCTGATCAACCTCAATTAATTCAACTTTATCAAGTTGTTTCATTAAAGATTGTGCCATAGAAGCTTTACTCGCCTTGGCCTTAAACTTATTTATTAAATGCTGTTTTTGTTTAATTTCTTTCTCTTGATTTTTCTGAGCTTGTAACTGCTTTTCTTTTATTTCTGCTCTTAATAGTAAGAATTGAGAGTATGGCTTTTTATAATCGTAAATCTGACCCAAAGAAATCTCTATAGTTCTATTGGTTACATTATCCAAAAACATTTTATCATGCGACACCAAAACAATTGCACCTGAATATCCTTTTAAGAAGTTCTCTAACCAGATAATAGATTCAATATCTAAATGATTTGTTGGCTCATCTAATAAAAGAATATCATTATTCTGTAAAAGGAGTTTTGCTAATTCAATCCGCATTCTCCAACCTCCGGAAAAAGTATCTGTAAGCTTATCAAAATCCTCTCTTTGAAAACCTAAACCTTGTAAAATTTTCTCAGTATCTCCCTGATAATTGTAACCACCAAGCAATTCATAGCGTTCAGTTAAGTCCGTTAAATCATGAATTAACTCACTGTAACCTTCGCTTTCATAATCCGTTCTAGTTGCTAATTGCTCATTAATTTTTTCAAGTTTTAATTCAATTTCTTTTATTTCCTCAAACGCTTGATACGCCTCTTCCAAAATCGTTCTTCCTTCAACAAAATCAATATCTTGCCTTAAAAACCCAACGCGAACATCTTTATCAAAAGCCATTGTGCCACTGCTTTCTATATCTTTAGAAAGCACTTTTAAAAGTGTAGATTTTCCTGCACCATTTTTACCGATAAGACCAATTCTATCTCCTTTATTTAGTTTAAAAGTAATCCCTGAAAATAAATCAGTCCCCATAAAGGAAACTGTTAAGTTGTGTACGTTTAACATGTAATGTAATAATTGTTACTAAAAAAAAAGTTTATACTTTATATTTGCAAAAGTATACAAATTTATACTCTATTATGTTTAAAAAAGGTACCAAGTTGTATAGCATTTCAAATGCGAAGTGTCCAAGATGCCATGAAGGTGAATTCTTTGAACATAGATTTACATATAACCCAAGGAAAATAACAAAACTACATGACAACTGCCCAAAATGTAATTTAAAATATATGATGGAACCCTCTTTCTTTTACGGAGCAATGTATGTAAATTACGGAATAACAGTAGCACTTTCGATTGCTACATTTGTATTAAGTTCCTTACTTTTAAACCTAACCCTTTTAAAATGTTTTGTTGCAATTATATTTGTTTTAATAGTTCTAGCACCATTTAACATGCGATTATCCAGAATTATTTGGATAAATATGTTCGTTTCTTACAATGAGAATGGGAGATGAATAAATAATATTAAATTTAAAGGCCTTTTAACAAGATTTCACTCCTCACCTTTTTCACAAACAAAATGAGATCATACAAATTAATCAATCCTTAACATCTGTTAAACTCTTAAAAATAAATTTCTTTTAAGAATTAGGCTTAATTAAATGTTTAAACCTATCTATATTAATTTCATCATCTAATACTCCTCCTTCTTCCAGGTAATTAAATAGCGCATTAGCAACCGTTGGAGCTATCATTACACCACGAGTTCCTAGACCGTTTAAAACAATTAATTTTGATTCTTCTGGATGAACACCAACCAAAGGCCTTCGACCAGAAACCGTAGGTCTTATTCCTGCAGATTGAGAAACAATTGTATATGGAGTATCGATTACTTTTTTTAGCTTCTCCACTAATTCGTCTTTCCCAGATTCCGAAGGCTCAGGTGTTTTGTCTGTCCAGTTAAAAGTGGCTCCAACCTTATATAAATTATCACCCAAAGGCAATACAAAAAGAGTTGATTTTAAAAGAAAATCAATATTAAGTTCAGGCGCATGAATGGTCAGTAATTCTCCTTTTGCCTCATTCATTGGCAAATAACTAAAAAACGGATTTTTTGTAACCCCATAACCTTCACAAAAAACAATTCTCGAAGCAGTTAAATTCTTATAAGAAATCTTATCCGTTTCAATACTTAATTCGTCATAATTAAACTGCTCAAAACGGATTAATTTTTGAGATTCTAGATACATCCTATAGGTGGTTATTAATTTAGCCGTATCTATTCTACCCGCTTCTTTAACATTACCAAAACTAAAATCAGCTATAACTCCTTTATAATTTTGATTATCCAATTTAGGATCTAAATAATCTACCAATCTTGGTTTATCTATAGCCGAAAACCAGTTGTTCTGATCTTCTATAGATTTAAAAGATTTTTTTATTGTAAACTTTGTATCAATTGTTATATTTAATTTTTCTTCTAGATTACTGTAAAACGGAAGAGCACGGTTCAATTGTTCCTTCGCGTTCCAAACTGGTGTAAATCTCTTTAAAATTACAGGGTTATAAACACCTCCTGCAACTAGAGATGATGTTTGAGAATCATCTTCAAATACAACGAATGTTTTTTTTGCCTTTAATAACTCTTCTACAAAAGCTAAACCTGCTAATCCTAGACCTACAATTATATAATCTACTTTCATGAGATAAAAATATTTAGATATGATTGAATCAATTATTTAAGAAAATTCATATCCTAATCCACAAGATAATACAAAATTAAATATTAGTTTAAATATAAAAACGTTTGCTTTCGCAAACGTTTTTAATAAAATATATCTATGTTTAAGAAATTTTAATAATTCCACATATCCATCTCTCTGTTTCTAACGTCTTCTTTAATTTTATTTGCTTCTAATAATTGGAATAAAGAATTACCTCTTACATAATCAGAAATTTTTCTGTTACCGTAAACATTTTCTTCTCTCACAATTACGCCACTAAATCTTCTTGCATTTAAAAGGTGATCAAAAGATATTGGGTGAGAAGCATTTTTGGGGTTAAAAACTTTAGCATCATGTAAAACATCTCTTGTTGAAGGAAAGAAAACCCAAAATAACTCATACAATTCCTCATCTTCAATATCTGTACCTATAGTCTGTACATCTTTACCCATAGGAGCTAAAGCCAATAACCTGTATTTCAATTCACCTTGACGCTTATCAAAATACCATATTCCTTTAATCATATAGCCTTCAACATCTTGTGTTTGAAGCCTGACTATATCCTTATAGCCATTCTCTTCTCTGACACTAGTCATTCTGGAGTCTATTTCACTTTGGGTGATTTTAGAAGTAAAAAAAGAGTCTGAATATGCTTCCTTTATTTTACCTTGTTTAATTCCTTTAATTAAAGTATCGAATAACGATCTTCTGTCCGAAGACATATTTGTTGTGTCAATTGGGAAATAATAAGGTAAATTTATTTTTTGATTTAAATCGATAAATTCCCAAACCACTTTAGACCATAATACATCCCTATCATCTACATATCCGTAAGGTATAGGTCCATCATTGTCCGCTGCTATTTGTTGTTCATTTTTCACCCCTATTTGATCAACATTTTTAGCATTCAATAAATTTGCTTGCGCATTCATTGAACCACTTATGATCAAAGCGAAAAAGAATATTAAACCATTTTTAAACATATTTTATTTTTTTACTTCTAATTAGTTAATTCTATATTAACCGGTAGTACTTTTTTAAGGTCATACCCGTTGGCTGTAGCTTTAATACCATAAATAGTGATGATATCTCCCCTTTTTGCTTTGGACAATTTCTTCTTTGCCGCTGCGCTTAATTTCGCACCCTTCACAATAATAGTCAGTTGGCCTGGTACTTTAATTTTAAAACTCTGTACCTTTATTTTTAAATCGAATTCAAAATCTGGCAAACCTGCCGCGATTGGAGCGTTTGATAAACCTGATTTAGGCATTCGAACAGTTCCGTATTGACCTCTTACAGATCCCATCGCTGCTGGTATATCTTTTATTCTAAAAGTAGCTTTAGAATTTACAGTTTTACCACTACTCAACTTAGCACTTACATTAATCGTTGCTATTTTTCCTGCTCCTGGTTTGATACTATATTTCCCTTTACCTCCAGTCAATTTTCCTCCAATTGCAGATACTTTTAGCATATTATCACTAACACCAGGTAAAGAAACAGAAATAGGATTTTCCAAACCTCTATAAACAACATTCATTTTATCCGCAGAAACCACTGCATTACTTGGCTCTGGAATAACAGAGTAAGTACTTTTAAAATCAACATTAACAGGTTCACCGTTTTGAGTAAAGGTTATTTGACCTTTAATATCATGGCTACCTACATTTCCTGCAGGCATATCTATAATTACCTGACCCGATTTAATGTTCTTGTAATTTCTCCCATTTAAAATAACATTATCAGGAACCATAGTCTCATCATAACGACCTAAAACAATTTTACCCGTTACTTTTTCTCCTGCGAAATAAGCGTTTTTTTCTAAAGCAACAATTCCTTTATAATTGTCTAAAGATAAAGCCTCTTCTAATTTACCCCCTAATAAATCTGCGACAATATCACTTTCAGTATTTTTAATATCAGCTTGCATTTGAGTTAAACTAGTTAAAGATGCAACCAATGGAAAACCTTCGTATCTTGCCTTTAAAAAAGGAACTTCTAACTTTGTCTTACTATTTATGACGGGCTTTGTAGAAAATTTACTTTTCACAACAGAAGTAAACCTACTGTCGGCGCCTAATACACCAGAAACATCTGTTCTGTATCCATTAATTCTATCTAAAAACTCCTGACCCTCTTTAGTAAATTTATCACCTGTAAAAAAATATTCATCTAAAAATGCTGTTTTATCCATAGATTCATAATCTTTAAGATCTTCAACACCAAAAGTCATTTTCTCCTTTAAAGCTGCAAGATAATCATAAAATTCTGTTGAATATTTTTTAATCTTATCTGCTTTAACTTTTAAGGGACCAAATTTTGCTGCTTGTTCAGAAGCTTTAGTCTCTAGGTTAGCATAAGCTGCATTATTCTTTGCTGTTGTTGAAATATTATTTTCAGTCAGCTTTTCATTCATAAAACCGAAAGCGGATAAAACTTCTTTACTCATATTCATTGCTAACATTGCAATGAAAACAAGATACATTAAATTTATCATCTTCTGTCTTGCGGACATTTTTCCTCCTGCCATTATAATTAGTTTTTTGAGTTAATATTATATTAGTTTCACTAATTATTATTTAGACATAGCAGAAAGCATGCCTCCATAAACTCCGTTTAAAGAAGATAAATTCTGTGCTAAAGACTCCATTTGTTCTTTTAACTTCTCGGTGTTCTCAACGACAACCCCATTTAATTCTGATTGCTTTGATGTATTTTCTACTTGTACTTTGTATAAATTGTTCAACGTTTCCATTTGAACTGCTGCCATTGAAACTTGCTCGTTGTACTTATTCGTAGCTGAAATAGATTCTGATGCCGCCGATAAACCCTCTGCTGCTCCCTGAAAGTTCTTCATACTTGTTCCTAAGCTCTCCATTAAACCTGCATCTATATTCGCCTCTTGTAATAAATTATCTAATTTTTGAGATAATAAACCTTGAGCACCTAATTCTTTTCCTGATTTAACACCATCAGCACCCAATTCAGGATATACTTTCGTCCAATCTAAATCTTCTTCTACACGCTCAAATGCTGAAATTGCAAAAACAAATGCTTCTACAACTAAACCAATTGTTAACATTACCCCTCCAGATAATTGAAAGACTCCAAGGTCTAGACTAATATGTTGAATTTTAAATAGTGCTCCAATAATAACAACTGCTGCTCCCATTCCATAAACGAAGTTCATTACTTGTTTTTGCTTTTTTGACTGTGCCATAGTTCTTTTTTTTAAAATTTGTTTGTTTGTTTGTTTGTTTGTTTGTTTGTTTATTAATTTGATGTACCAATGTAATCTTGTACGGTTCTGAAACCAATATAACTTCTTGCTGTGTCCGCATATTCAAAATCTCTAGAACTAACCTCTAAAAAGTATGCAACATCTTTCCAAGAACCTCCACGTACTATTTTCCTTTTATTTTTTCTATCCTCAACATTTGGATTCATTGTAGATGCCATTTGATAAGAGGATAAGTTATATGCAGTATTTGTCCATTCAGAAACATTTCCTGCCATATTATATAAACCGTAATCATTTGCATTGTACGATTTAGCTTCCATAGTGTAGAGCGCTCCATCTACAGCATAATTTCCTCTTACAGGTTTAAAATTTGCTAAAAAACAACCTCTATCACTCGTAGTACCACCTGTACCCCAAGGATATGTTGCAAATTCAAGACCTCCCCTAGCAGCATATTCCCATTCTGCTTCAGTT
>Ga0115572_10000784_pt1 | contig 26326 bp, 18 predicted proteins | sample COGITO_mtgs_1206_FD_88681 | JGI IMG/M metagenome (GOLD analysis project Ga0115572, IMG submission 88681) | Pelagic marine microbial communities from North Sea - COGITO_mtgs_120607 | ecosystem: Environmental > Aquatic > Marine > Epipelagic | place: Germany:Helgoland, sampling site Kabeltonne... | reverse complement strand
TACTTCGTAAACCGAAGGATAACCTCTCATTGTTGCAATAGCTGCCCATTTAGTAAGCTGTAATCCGTATTCAAAGTCAGCGTCAAGCATTGATTGAGGCTGAGCGACTCTTAAACGTTCAATTGCATCTGTGCCAAAATCAAAAGGTCTAGTAGTTACTACACTTTTGCCGTTTTCTAATTCTTCTACAAAAAGTTGTAGTTCGTCTGTTGAGGAATGATTAGAAGTATCAAAGTTCAAAGTAATCGTTGTAATAGCATCAGTTGTTTGTAAATATTTGACAAAATCTGCATCTTCAGTTACTTTATCAGTTTTAAGACTAACTAAGCCTCCTGTTGCTGGCGCACTAAAATTATAGATAATATCGTTAGATGTTACGTTAGTAATTAATATCAACTGATCTAAATCATATCTGCCTTGTATTTTAATCGTGCCTACACCAGTACGAATAAATTTAGGTAATGCATTAAGGCCATTAGATATAACATCAACTGTATTAAATACTAAGGTATTAATTTTAGCACTTGGTCCAGCGGTTATACTATTTGCAACTGCACTACTAAATGTGTGTAAACTAGTATCAGAACTTATACCAACATTAACAGTAATTGTGGTTGATGTAACTGATGTAATAGTAATTGGGGCATAATAATAAGGGTCTTTACCTTTAGTATTTGGAACACCAACTGCTCTTGGATACGGATGTAATGTTGCGCCTCCATCTAATGCACAAGTAAATGTTATGCCACCTGGTGCAATATGTATTTCGTCGCCTGCTGCCAGCGTGTGTTCGCCTATTGTTATAGACATAGTACCTGTTGTAGGAGTATATGTTGCACCAGTTGGAGTAAATTGTGCGGTAGTTTCGCTTGCGGTTCCTGTTATAGTTTGTGTAACTTCTGTATTGGATGCAGGATAGGATGTTTTAGTAAGAATATAATCTTTAATTAATCTACCAATAAAATTGTGTGCAGAAAGTTCTGCGCCGCGATCTCCGTCTACTTGTGCAACTGTTTGATCCCAGTAATACTTAATAGTATTGTATACGTTTTCATTTCCGCCATAACGTAAATCTTTTAAATATGCATCAACAACATATCCAACATCTCGTTCACATTTTAATACACTGGTATTTGTATAGTTATAAAATACATCTTGCGTAGCATCTGTTACAGAACTTACCCACGAGTGTGTAGTAGTATCAGTTGATATACCTGCGTTAACTGTAACACTACTATTTGCTACAACTTCTGTAATTATTAATGCTTTTCCAAAGAACGGAACTGCGCCAGCGGAGTTATTAGTAAATGTTATTCCACCGTCTGCAATAATAATTGCATCGCCAACATTAAAGTTGTGTGTTCCTATTGTTAGCACTAATACACCAGTAGTAGGCGCATACGTAGCTCCTGTAGGAGTATATTGGGCAGCTGCCGCTACTTTATCTGCAATATATGCACTCATTTCTTTCTGTATAAATGATTTGTTTGCATTTATTAAACTATAAGCATTAGGATATAAATTTCCTGTAGCACCTAATCCTGGTTTAAATACGTAATTTTTTATTTGTGTTTTTGCCATGTTTTATAATCCAAATGCTATTGCTAATGCTACCGCTGTGCGATCTACATATTGTTTATTTGCTATTCCACTGTTAACAGTAGGTTCGCTACTAACTGTAGCCGAAGTAAACGCTGCTGTTGTCGGTGTTGTTGCACCTATTGTAGTGTTATTTATAGTAGTATCAACTACCGGAAGCGCAGAGCCGGTTGCACCAATACTTCCTAACAATACATCGTTAATTTTTACAACTATTTTATTCCCTGCCGACAAATCTAAATTCGTGCCGGAAGATAGAGCAGGAATACCAATTCCTTGAATATTTAAATTTCCGCCTAGGTTAAGATCACCAACTATGCCTGCGCCGCCTGCGACTGTAAGTGCTCCGGTAGTTGTACCAGTACTTGCTGCTGTTCCTGTTATAGAAACTTCACTGAATGCACTAGGTGCATTTTCAACTGTAATAGTACCTGACACAGTTCCAGCGGTGTTTGCATAATATAAAGTATCAGGAGCTTCTAGGGGAATAGTCCAAGCAATTCTTCCAGATGTTTTGCCTTGTACATCTACGCCAGTGTCGCCGCTATCGTGTGTTAATCCTAAACTGTATAAAGTAGTGAATCCGGCGTCTGAATAAATATTAAAATTAAGTGTAGTTAAATCAAGATCAATTGTTATTGTCTTAGTTCGAAAAACGTTTAAACCCGGATTATCAATTGCATTTCCACTTAGTCTAAAATTACCATTTGTTTCACTAAATGCGTAATCGGCAGGAAGATCTGAATCTGGCTCTACTACTACTTCATCGACCAGACTGATAGATTTGGCAGAAATGTTACCTAAGCTATCTACTACAAAGCCAGTACTTTCAAATCCATATTTTGACCTAAACGGTGCATTTACTATTGTTGACATATATTACTCCATCTACAGTATTTATCAATTAACAACATTACGGAGTTAGGGGATTCTGATTTCTAAAATATTGTGCAGTGTGTATAAACTTAGCGCCATTATATGCAGCATCTGCAGGATTAATCAGTAAATCTACGTAAGAAGAATTTGCAGTTACACTTAATTCTACTAAATTAGTACCTAGATTACTTCTTCCAATTACAGTTAGACTTGCATAATCTGCGCTATTGCATACTATACACTTTATAATTTCTTTTTGAGTTGTGCTATAATCAATGCTAATAGTAAATTCCGCACTTGAAAATTCTCCACTATGCCATCGGGCAACTTGAGTATCTGTATACACTTGTTTCCAAGGACCGTTGTGTGAAAAGGATCCATTGTCTTTTATTTGTATACTGGTTTTTAACCCTTTACTGAAGTATTTTGTAATATCAATCATTTTTTTATAGTTCCACTTTATACTATTTATGCTTTTACTATCTAAAATTTCTGTATTATTTTTAGAAAATCAAATGCTATACTCACAAAAAAGGGATACAAAATGTATCCCTTTGTTGTATTCTTTTATTTCTTAATTATGCAATTTTCCAGTTACCAACTGTAATTAATTTTCCGTACTCAGGTAAGTAAAGATATTCAATATCACTCTCTTGTAATGTCCAAAGTGCATCTTCAAGTGTTTCAACTAGAGGTTCGCCGCCTAAGTTAAAGCTAGTATTAAAGATAATAGGACATCCCGTCTTTTCTTTAAACGCTTTAATAATATCATAGTAATGCGGATTTTCTTCTCTAGTTACAGTTTGAATACGACATGTACCGTCTACGTGAATAATACTAGGTATCTTTTCTGCAATGCCTGGTTGACAATTTACTGCATACATCATATGTGGACTATCTGCCATTCCACGTAAATCAAACCATTCATGCACGTCTTCTTCTAAGATACTGCCGGCAAATGGACGGAAGTATTCACGATGTTTAATTTCATTAACAAAGTCTTTACCATCTTCAAATGTAGGATCAAACATTAAACTACGATTACCTAAAGCACGTGGTCCGGATTCTGATCTGCCTTGAAAATTAGCAACAATATTTTTACTTGTCATTAATTCAATAACATCCGCATGTGTTGCATCTGTGACTATACCATTATATTTTGAAGCTAAATCTAAAATTTCTTGATCAGCATAATCGTATTTAGGACCTAAATATATTTCTCTTGGTCTACGAAGATCTGATTTGTTAATACTATGATAATACAATAATGCTGCACCAATTGCTGTGCCGCCGTCATTTGATATAGGCTCGACAAATAATTCAATACCTTCGTCCTTTAATTCCTTCAAATACTCATAGTTAGCAACACAGTTCAATCCATATCCGCCGCTGACTACAACTTTATTTTTACCAGTTAGTCGAGCAGCAGTTTTAATTAAATCAAGTGCTTGTGATTGTGTTTCTTTCTGGCAAGCATAAGCTAGATCTCTTCTTGATTGTGTTTCGGTATAATCGATATCTGGGTTATACTCTGCGCCATCTTTTGATAATTCATCATAATTAAAAAGGTTAACAAATGCCCCGTTTGGATATGTGGGCACTATTGCATTCTTGTTTGATAACGGGAATTTTGTATCTTTACTGAATAACGGAGGAATCTTATCGTTTGGTTCGCCGTAAGGAAATAATCCCATAGCCTTTCCTGCTTCAATGCCATCGAATCCACAATATTCAGTAACAGCTTCATATACCTTAACAATACCAGCGTGGCCACTAATTAGTTCTATGTGGGTTCCTTCTTCACCAAATTTATCACTCAATACTTCATGTTGTGCAATGGTGGGAATAGGATCTCGTGATCCAAAATGTTTATATATTGTTTTTATATAATCGGGATAAGAACAATCAAATATACTTTCTACTTCCCATGCAGCAGTGGTAATCTTACCTACTTGTGCGCCGTGAACTGTTCCGGCGCCGTCTATTATTACAGCAGCAGCATCATCAAATCCGCTTCTGTAAAATGCACAGGCTGCATGTATTTTATGGTGTTGACTACTTAAATCAAATACTTGAGGATGATTACGTAAATCTACCTTTCTGTCAATTAATCCTAGTTTTCTTGCAAGACCTGTATAAACATCTTCTCCCATATAATCAACTTTGCCTGCTGTTTCTTCTAATGATTGTGTATGAGATATTACAATAGCATCTACTTTATCAGTATATTCTTTTACTTTTATCATTGTTGCATAAGGACCACCGTCGTATTTTGCTCTAGTCAACCGTTCTTCTTCTAAAGCAAAGACAATTTCTCCATCTTTTAATAAACAAACTCCTGCATTATGTCCTCTAGCAATGCCTAAAATGTAACCACTATCCATTATACTTTGCCTCCTATCTTATTTTCCAAAGGGTTGCTGTTAATTTTTGATAAATTAGTTCCAAATATTGGATTTTTAGATGTTGTTCCTAATTTATTTTTTACACTTTTAATCATTTTTTCAAAAGTTTCATCTGTTAAAATCATATTATCTTCGTTATCTCTTTCTGATACAGGATCTCCTGTAATTCTGAATGGTTGATAGGTACGTGTTTCTTTAGCATTGTCTATAATAGTAAAATCTTTATTATTAGGATAACTTATATTTTCTGGAAATGTAGATCCTATTACTACCGTCGCCGGTTTGCCTAATGCATGTGCATAATGTTGACCCATACTATCACAGCCAAGAAAGTAATCGCATGCATTAACAATACCCATCCATTGTAATAAACTTGCATTATCTGGAATTGCTGCACCCATAGGCTGATCTGCAGGTATTTTAATTTGAGTCATTAGTATTATAGCATAGTTTTTTGATAATTCTTCAACAGTTCTAAAAATATCTTTTAATTCAAAACTTCTGCCGCTTGTGTCGTAAATAAAATTACCTTCCATTTTAGCACCACTTCCAAATGGCTGGAACACAATTATTTTTTCTTTTTTCATTTGTTGTTTAACTTGGGTAACTAAATTATAACCATATATTTGATCAGATTTTCCTAAATCTAAATTTATAGGCTTACCTTCAACAGTATCATCAACGCCATTAATTAACATATCAAATGCTTGTATCAAATTGACCCGCTGATTATAATATGCATTTAGTCTATAAGGCTCAGGGCTTACTATTTCCCTATCTTTTAATAGATTAAATAAATCACCTCCGTTACCTTGATATACGTTTTTTCTTAAACTTGTAGAAAGAAAAAGTTCTTGCCATGCCTCTACAACAATAACGACATCAGGGTCAGTATGTTCTTTGTAGTACTCTAATGCAGGTATACTACAAAGAACTCTTCCTGCGCCACCGTTGATAAAAAATGCTTTTTTCATTAAAAAATCCTCTATGCTTTCTATTACTTATTAGTAAAATCTAGCATAGAGGATGAAAGTGGTTATAGTTTTTCAACTGTTATAACTTTAGTTTTTAGGGCTTGCTTCTTTTACTGCGGTAATAGAAGCTAGATATGCATCGCCTTCAGTGCCAAGGGAGACGCCGGACTCTGATATAGCTTTTAGGCTTTTATATACGCCGTCAAGTTGTTCATCTAAGCCTGGATAAATTCTTGTTTGTGTATATGGTGGTACATATTCTTCGCCTAAAATTTCAGCAGCTTCAGCACTGAGTCTTTTAAATTCACTTGGATCAATTTCATTTTCTAAAAACTCTTGCCATTGTTCTTCGGTGGTTATTTGCTCACCCTTAAAAACAACATTAGGATATCCATTTTCTTGCAGTGCTTGACCTTCAAGTCTAGTACTGTACCATCTTTTATAAAATTCTGATTTTGTCATTATTAATTCCTATATACGTTATATTATGCCGGGTTGATCTTACCGTATCCAATAATAGTAACACTAGTTCGATCGGCAAATGGGTTAGTTGCACTTGGTGTAGTAAAGCATATACCTTTTAAACAAGCTGGAGATCCGCCGCAGCAAGAATAACCTCTTCCGGAATTTCTTACACCAATACAGCACCAGCTATCGTTACCGTTGTGTGAAGTTGCAAAACAATAATGAAATCCACGATCGCTACCACAGCAAGAGTTTTCAGGAGATAGTGATACATGGAAGTTAAATCCTTGACTTGTACATGCTGTGTCGCAACCTGAGTCGCAACCAAATGGCCATGCAACTGCGCCACTGCATTCATAACTTCTAGTACTGTTAAAACACTTAAAATCACCCATCCAACCACATGTACAGTGAGCGCAACAGTATGCTTGGAAGTTATCTGAACATGCTCCGCTACAAGCGCCTGCAAAACCAAATGTTGCTTGCGAGCAATAGTACTGCCAATAATTTGTATGGCCAACAATTTCGTATCTGTTATACACTCCTTTAGTACTATCAGGTATTGTAGCAGAGCCGTTCCAACAACCGGTGCAACTGTATAATATATCAGGTGATCCGCTGCTGCCTCCGCTTCCGCCGCCTGTTTTAAGAGTTACTAACTCTGAATTCAATCTTTGATTTTCTTTTAATGCCGCATATAATATAACGTCACTCATTGTAAACTCCTTATTCGACTTCTGGTAATGTATTAAAAATAGTTACGATAGATGCAGGAATTTTTGGAATTTCATTCTCGTCTATTGTTGTATATTTCCACGGATAGACAGTTAACATCGATGTCTTATATGTGTCCATCGATGATAAAAACGTATCGATAATTGCTTGCGTATCTGCATCAAAATCATAAGTATCGTTGTATTTTTTTACATACTCGATTCTTTTTTCTGCTTTTTCTTCAGCAATAGTTTTTGTGTTTTTGTATATCGGCACTAATTGTAGTCCTGCGTCTGTATCGTAGCCTATATCAAAATAGTCATGAATTAAAGGATTAGTAATTTTTTGATATACTGAATCATCATGGTTAGTTTCGTCTTCTACGGTATATTCGTGGTCAACACCCTGGGTATGCATATAATGCGCTACTGGAAGATTTGAATCATCTGTTGCATCAAGTGTAACTACAACGTCTCTAGTACCAGGTAATGCTTCGATAGGATCTTCAGACCAGTCTGATGCTAAGTTAGTGTTGCCGTCAATCAATACATTCCATGTGCTAGGTCCGTCATACGTGTATGACTCTGTTTTATTTTCTGTCCAGCTATCGACCCATAATTGATCTGGTACGTTTACTGTAAATGTTTTACTCATTTGTTATCCTTTAACTCCAAGTTACTCTTACCATGCCGCCACGTCCTGCATCACCTGACCACGCTGTAGATCCGCCCATCATATGTGTTCCAAAGCCGCCTGCTCCTGGATAGCATAAAATACCGTCTGCTGCTCTACATCTACAACCACCACAGCAACTACCACTACTAAAGCTTTGGCAGCAGCAGCTACCAGACTGTGGTGTGTGACAAGGACCGATGACTGGTGGATGAATATGATATCCGTAATTGTTGCGTTCCAAACAGCCGCCTCCGCCTACACTAGGCAAACCGTATACAGTCGCACCAGTTGCCGATCCTTTAAATGTTTGTTCCGTAGATGGAACAAACGGAATAATACCACAAGTTGCACAGCTATTATCGTAACAGTACCAACTTGCACTTTCACAAAGACAAGGTCCTGATCCTGTTGAGCTTCCTTCTCCGCGCCACTTACAACAATCACTACTTCCGTGTAGGTCTTTCATAGTACAACTAATTCTTGAACGCCCGCCCATTGCGCAAAAACCTGATAGGTTGTTGCCTGTCGCATAAGACTGGCAACCAGTGGTGTAATTTGCCGCAGAACAGCAAGCATAACAACAATATGCACAGCCTGCACACAGTGTATACGAATCCCCTGGATTTACATCAATAATTACTGTAGCAAATGCTCCTGTACTTCCAAATGAATTACCTGCGCAACATCTGCCGTTTGCTGTGCCACCTCCTGCACCCCATAACTGGAATTGTGCCCTAGATGTTCCTGCCGGAACAGTCCATGTACAACTTGCGCCGCACCTCATATAGCCGCTGCCTGAATCATGTACACACAAGCAACCTGTTGGGTTTTCTAGTAATGGTAACAAAGACCAATTGCTAGTATCTGTAGGACAACTACTTAACGCTGCTAACGCAGCTTCAAGTCCCACTGCTTGAATGGATTCTTGTAAGACTTTGTTTTCTTCTAATATTGCATTATATACTGCTGGATCTGCCACGCTGTGCTCCTAATTATGTTATCGACAAACTAGATACTCTGTTAGAAGCACCATAATTTACTGTTATAGATTGTGTACTATTATTTACACTGTTGGTTTCAGTCCAGCCAGTAATTCTTTTAAATGTACCGCCGAAATCTGCTGCACCGCCATTTACAGTTTCGTAAGTTATACTTGAATATGCAATGTCATTTGCGGTATATGCTGTTAAATAATCGCCGTCGAACGTCGAGTTTGAATCAGCAAAACCTGCTGTTAAATTGCTTGTTGTAATTTGTGGAGTTACATATCTTCCCATTTTATAATACCTCTTCCTTAGTATTTATGCCGCTGTTTCAATTCCGACAACTACTGCACTTATACTTGCTGCACTTGAATACACAACAAGACGCTGTGATGCTGCAAGAACTATTCCTGTTCTTTCAAGCACATTTTTTGAAAATACATCAACATCGTATTCTATATATTCGCCTGCTGTTGGTGTGTCTGTACTTGCAATTGCAATCCTTATTGCAGCAGATGTTGCGCCTCTGTTGCATATATTTAGCGAAACAACTGCGTAAGTTGCTGCCGGACAAGTGTACGTTGTTGTATTTGTTGTTGCACCTACGTCAACTGCTGCTAATCTTCCTGTGGCCATTTTATGTTTTCTCCATTATGATAGTAAAAAATAGTTTAATGCAACTGGGTCGCCGGTTATTCCGCCGGTGAAGTTTACATTAGTAGTTATATTTATTGCTGATCCAGAAGTATTAGTAATGGTATCACCACTAATTCTTATGTTACCAGCAGTAAGTTGGTTTACGTTTAGTTCGCCAGCGCCGCCGCCGATTTGTGATTGTATATAAGTCTTAATCGCTTTTTGCGTTGGAACAATATTATCACTATTAGCAGTAAATGTGCCGTCTGTACTAAATTCAGTAATTGTAGCATTTGTGCCGCCTAAACTAAGTGCGCCGAGTTGTAGTTCTTGTAATCCACTAATATTAAATGCATCTGCATCGAGAGTAGCAACTCCAGTACTTTGTTCAACACTAAACAATTCGCCAACTCTAAAGTTACCATCTTGGTCAGTACTTGTATAAAATACTCGTCCGCCCCCAAAGTCATTTGTTTCTTTAGTAGGCTGTGGGTTTACTAATGGCACACCTGGGTAGTTAGTATTTGCAAAATTACCAGTACCGATATCTAAGAAATCGTGTCCAGTTAAACGTACTTGACTATAGCGTATACGCATTTCTAAGCCTTCATTATGCTCCGGAGCATCAGTAATACTAATTTCTGGAGATACTTGTAGCGTAGCTCTATATGGGCCAGTGCCTGATAAATCTCTAACAGCAACAAGTTTAAAGAATGTTCCTGGTATTCCGGCTATTTCAAGATTTGAACCAGCTTGCGGAATAGCCGTTAGGCCTGCTGCTGCTATAACGTTACCAGGTTGGTATAAATCTGCATATCCATCACCAGTGACTTCAGATTGTGCTGTTGTAAAGTTTGTACCTCTATTTGTCCATGTTGGCTGTCCTAATACTCCGTCACCAATTCTAACTAAGTGCGGAACTTCCACAGTGTTGTTTGGATCAGTAACTGTCATAGTAGGTGCACTTGTGTATCCATTGCCTGAATCCCAAATACGTATTTCTACAATTTTCTCATCGCTTACTCTGGCACGAGCTTTAGCAATATCAGCATAAGCAGTTACGCCGCCGCCACTAAATGTTACTCTTGGTTCAATTTGATACTCAGTCGTATCATTTAATAATGTTTCGATTGCTACGCCTGATACATGATCCCAGCCAGCAGTGTCGTCACTACATTTCTTAATAGTAGCAATTTTTGTACCACTATTGTAAGTATCAATATATCCGTATTGTCCTGCGCCAACGCCAGCTTTAATAAATATTGCCATTCCTACATAGGCAGCACTTAAAGATATATCAGTGTTACTTAGTGTAATCTGTGTTGCAGTACCAGTTTGAGCAGTATTAGATGCATCCACAAATCCGTCGCCGCCTAAGTTTGTTGCTGGATCAGTTAGTCTTACTTCAAACACGCCGCCATTGTTAATATTAGCCGATGCTATAGCTGCGCCAAAGCCTTCGCCTGTGACTGTAAATTGTGTAGCATCACCGATTGTAGCAACGTCAAAAGTTAAATTTGCTGCGCCGCCGCTGCCAAGTAATGAATCTGCAATTGTAACCGTTTCTCCGACAACAAATCCACTGCCGCCTTTGTTAATAACTACACTAGTAAATCCAACTGAATCTACTATAATATCAAATTCTTGACCTGTGCCGCTACCGCTTGTTGTGCCAGCAACTCCAACGTATGTGCCTTCTGTCCTGTCAGTGTCTGTACCACTTTGATTTTCTATAGTAAGCAATGCATCAGTAGCAGTTGTATAGCCTACACCAGCATTTGAATATTCAAAAGTAAGAATATTATTTCCATCTGTTAATACATTAGCAATTTTTGCTTCAGATGAGTAATTATTTACTGTTGCAGTTACAGCAGTCTCAGTTGAGTCAATGCCTTCTGCAACTGTACCAAAGTCACCGTATGATGAGTTACCGTTAGTAGCACGAATCTTACCGCCTGCTTCTGCAAGGTATCCAATGTGGCCATAGTATGAGAATACCGACACAAGTTCTGATCTACCTAAATTAGTAACCCAGACGCCAATACCATCACTTAAAATCTGCGTAAAGTCGTTTGCAACAATACTGTCGTTGCCTCCTGCGTGTAAGTCGCCATCTACTTTTAATCCAATACAGCCAGTACCAAATGTTGTAACATTTTGTACGTACGGCGATTTATTAGTAATCCAAGCATGTTCGTCTGTTGTGCCAAACCCTGGATCTAAACTTACAAAAGCACCTGCTGTTGGGCGTTTAGTTCCATAAGAATTAGCACTACCTAGTACTCCGGACAACCCTGATAATGTACAATTTCTTAAACCAGTTCCGTTTCTAACATAAAACAAATCTATAAGTGTCGATCCTGATACTGAATTTACATATGCTGTTGCTGCTCTGATTGCTTTATAATTTCCCGTATATAGCAAGTCATATTTTACTGCATCAATATAACGATCAACATCTCTAGCACATGCTGCTGTATCATACACGTATGAAGGATATGTAACTGCAATGTATCTTAATACTTCTGCTTTTAAGAATTCTCTGTTTGCTTCAATAGACTCAACTGCATATGTATAGTCTGTAGATGTTAACGGAGCGTTACTACCAGCCAAGGTTGGCTTAGTTCCTGTAGCATTAATTTCAAAGTCAATATGATCATATATGTCTTGTACAATTCCAGCGGCTGCTGTTCCAGCTGCGCCAGATCCTACAACATGTGTTGCAATTGGATCTAATGCATTGCCTGTGGTTTTAGTAATACCGGCAGGGTTAGTAACAGCAAGACTTATAACTGCTTGCAATCTAGAAATACCATCTAAACTATATGCTACGTCTGATTCTGATACTAAGCTGCCAGCAGGGTTAATTTTAGTAGAGCGTAATTCGTCACCGACTACTGCTGTGTTTTTAGGTATAACAATTGGGCCTACTTCAGTAAATTGTCCAGTTTTTACAAGTATAGTATTTTGTGGTTGTAATTCTACAGGTACACTATTAGTATTACCTGCTGTTACTGCATTTGTAAGAATATTAATAAGATTGCCAATAATACCTTGCGCTTCTGATTCTTCTAAAAGTGTTACATCAGTATGTCTAGTTAATGATCCAAATGTAGCTGCTGGTGCAACATTACTTATTATAGCATCTATAACTGTTTCTGCATACTCTATTGCTGCAACAAATTCTGCTGTTTTACCTGTAACGTCAGCAGCATTATAAATTGCTAATGTTAGTTTGCGTGATTCTTCGTTGCCACTGTGGCCTAAATCATAAAGTAGTGCCGAAACCAAACGTCCTACATATACTCTCCAAGCCGCTTTATCATAAGTAAACGCATTAGTAAATGGCGTTCCAGCATTTGCTGTAACTTGTGCATCTACCCACTCTACTGTTTCGTCTGCAATAAATGCTATATTTAATTGAATTAGCTTACGGGCATTTGGACGTAAATATCCATTTTCAATATTGTACGCAGCGTGTTTAATAGTTTTAAACGGTCTGTCAATTGTAGTACCAAAACTCGGCGCTGCTCCGTCTGTTCCATTAGTGTCAACATAAACAACGTTATCAATAGCACCATAGAATCCCCATTCTGGTGCTGTGGCTGCAGAATTTACACGTAGAATTTGTCCAACTTCTCCTACAGGCAATCTAGCTGGGCCTGAGCCACTATAGTAAACCATGTCGCCGTCAGTAGTCATTACATTATTTTCAGGACCACCTGCCATTAAGTTCCATTCGGAACCGTCTACATCTTGATCTGGTCTGTTTTGTGTAACTGTTTCGTCTGATGTGTGTTTTGCAATTGCAACATATGAATTGCTGTTGTGCGCAACTACATCGCCTAAATCATACGAAGTAGCATCAGTCCATGCGCCTTTCCATTTAAAGCCTTCGTTTAATTTTTCCCAATATGTAGCATTTGGCGGCTCTTGATTTTGATGATCGAGTATACATACATAAGTAAATCCGCTATGTCTAATTACATCGCCTACTAGATAATCTTCTAGTGAACTATCGTCGCCCCAATCACCTACAAAACGGAAACCAGTATTAAACAAGTCCCAGTCATCTACATTGTCAGTTGGACGTTGTCCGATATTATTTGTAATAGCAACATAAGAATATCCACCGTAAGTTACAATATCACCTACATCATAATTTCTATAAGGTCCCCAGCTATCTTCAAATTCAAGACCTTCAACAAACTGTGCCCAATTTGCTTGGTCTTGACTAACTCTGTCTCGGCTAGTATATGGTGTTACACATATCCAAAGTCCGCCGCCAGATTTAACAACATCATTTACTTTATATCGTGTATCAGAAGCATATGTTCCTTTGTACTCGATGCCTTTGTGCATATAATCAAACTTAGATTGATCTGCTTCTAAACCTAATGTAATTGTTGCAGCACTAGTGTGTCCAGTATTAACAACATAAAGTTGTCCGCCATACTTAACAACATCATTTACACGATATCTAGTATTAATAGCCCAATCGCCCTGCCATTGTAAACCGTCAGTAAATTTCTGCCAGTTGCCTTGATCTGCTTCTAAACCTAATGCATCTGATGCAGCACTAGTATGCGCTGTAATACATAGATAAGTTATGCCATTATATTTTGCAATATCGTTTACTTTATAATGTGTGCTAGCTACCCAAGCATTTTTCCAATCAAATCCTTCAGCGTAAAGGTCCCATTTAGACTGATCATTTTCAAGTAATGTATTGCCAGTGTGTGCTGTATTACAAACGTAAAGATAACCGCCATACTTTACTATGTCGTTTATTTTATAAACAGCAGAGTCGGCCCAATCACTTTTCCATTCTTGCCCGTCAGTAAGTTTATCCCAATAAGTAGCAAAGTCAGTATCGAAATTACTTGAACTTGTGTACCCTGTAGTACACACAAAAGTACTTCCGCCATGCTTTACTATGTCGTCTTTGTAGTATACAGTTGTGCCTGTCCAAGCACCTTTCCATATAAATCTAATTCTACCTAATTTAAATTCAGCCATTTAAAACTCCGCTCTATTTAATATATTTATCTATTTGATCGTAATCTGAATAACTGGTGTGCTAGTAGATCACCACTAACTCCTCCAGTAAATGTTGTTTTTATTGGCACATTAATTACTGTGCCGTTCGAACCTATGTCGTCATTTGATATAGTAACCTGTCCAGCAGTTATTCTACTAGTTGTTGCGTTTGAGCTACCTCCAGTAATCCTGCTATTTAAATATGTTATAATAGCAGCCTGCGTAGGTACAATATTATTACTAGTAGCAATAAATGTACTTTCTTTACTAAACTCTTTAATAACAACTGCGCTTCCGCCTACTTGTATTCCGCCTAAACTTAATTCTGTTAATCCAGTTAAATCAAATTGCGAAGCATCAATAGTTACAATACCAGTACTTTGTTCAACTTCAAATAATTCACCAACTCTAAAGTTGCCGTCTTGGTCAGTACTTGTGTAGAATACTCTGCCGCCGCCGCTTTCAACAGCTTCGTTTTGCTGCTGCGGAGTGTTTAAACTATCTATGCCATCTACATATAATTGCGGGTAGCGAGTACTAGCAACATTACCTGAACCTATATCTAAGAAGTCATGTCCAGTTAATCGTACTTGACTATAATCTTGTCTAATAGAAATTCCAGTATCGTGTGCAGGAGATTCTTCTAAACCAATTGTAGGGAATACTCTAATTGTTGCATTTAAACTAGGTTCGGTGCCCGATATACTTTCTATTTTTGTTAATTTATAAATTATATTGTCTATACCGGCGATATAAAAGTTATCGCCCGGACCTGGCTGTCTTATAAGATTTTTTACAGTTATAAGACTTCCTGTTTGATATAGTTCTGCAAATCCGTCGCCAGTGATTGTACCAGTTGATCTAATATATCCTGTGCCACGATTTCCAAATGTAGGCAACCCTAATACACCGTCATTTATAAAAACATCAAATTGTGCGTCGATTGTTTCTTCATTGTCAGTAATAGTAATTGCAGGAGGTGATACATACCCTGAGCCAGGATCATAAATATTTACACCTGATATTCTACTATTTTCTATAATAGCTCTGCCCCATGCTCGTGTTCCTGAATCAGGTGCATCGAATACTAGTCTAGGTTCAATTTTATAACGTGTTGTTAAGTTTAATTCTGTAGCAACTGCATAGTTGCTACTAATTCTATCCCAACCAGCTGTGCCGTCAGTATGTTTTACAATAGTAGCTACTTTTGTGCCAGGAGTATATGTATCTATAACGCCATATTGGCCTATGCCTGCGCCGCCCGTAATAAAAATAAATTGTCCTTGATATTTTGCAGCATCTGTTTGTAGATCTCCATTATCAAGTGTTATACTTGTAGTGTCGCCCGTTTGCGCTTCGCCTACAACATCTGTATAATTTAATCCACCTGGTATTGAGCTGTCTCCTATTGGACTAATTCTAACATTACTTACAGCACCATTTCTAATATCACTCATTGTCAAACTAGCGGCTGCGCCAGAGCCTGCAATATTAATAGTTGCAGAAGAATACCCTTGTCCAGCATGACTGTATGAAACTGCCATTATTTCATTGCCGTTGTTGTGGATTACTCCAAATTGTGCTTCCTGTGATTGGTTATTAACACTAGCATAAATTGGAGTTATACCGTCTGTAATTCCTTCAGAAACACTGCCGTATGTTCCATACGAGTTGTTGCCGTTTGTGGCACGCATTTTTCCACCATTCTCTGATAGATATCCAATATGGTTGTAGTATGTAAACACTGACACTAATTCTGATAGACCTCCATTTGTGATCCATACGCCAATGCCGTCATCTAGTACTTGTGTAAAGTCGTTTGCAACAATTGATTTGTTTCCACTATCATGCAAACTACCGTCAACCTTCATACCTACACAGCCAGTACCAAACGTTGTTACATTTTGTATATATGGTGATTTGTTTGTAATTTGTACTGCACTGTCAGTTGGGCCTGAGCCCGGATCTAAACTTACAAATGCTCCCGCTGTAGGTCGACGTGTTAAGTATTGATTTTGAGCCCCTAGTGTACCTGATAGTCCTCGTAGAGTCATATTTCTTATGCCAGTACCGTTTCTGACGTAAAACATATTAGATTGTTCAAATCCAGCTGCTGCTGTTATTACAGTACTTCTTAATTCGTCGCCTACTAATGCTACGTCGGCAGGAATACTAATTGGTAAAATTTCTTCAAAAACTCCAGTTTTAATATAAACAGTAGCAGGTGTTCTAGCGCCAGGATCTTGTAGTATGTATTCACATGCAAACCTTACTGTTCTAAAAGGAGCATTTTCTGTAAAACCGAAGCCCGAAGTATCACTGCCATTTAATCCAACAAAGTATACTTTATCAATTACACCAAAGTTTTGGAAACTAGGTAAGTCACTTACAATTTTAGTAACCTGTCCTGCTGTTCCGATTGCAAGTCTAGTTATATTAGAATCGTATACTCTCATATCTCCAATTGCGGCAAGAACGTTATTAGCACTTCCTTTAGATATAAATTCCCAATAATTTTCTTCATCAAGCTCTTGATCAAGATCAGGTCTGCTATCCGATGATGTTGCTATATGTCTTAAAATACAAGTATACGCTGTTCCTAAATATGTAACAATATCTCCAGGGTAGTATATTGCTGCATCTGACCATTCTGCTCTAAATTTTAATCCAGGTATTACTACTTTCCAGGAATTCACTGCTGTATCAGGATAACTGCCTGTACTATCGCCTATAGCAACATACAAATATCCACCGTGTCTAACTACATCGCCGGTTGCATACTCACCAGCAAGTGTCCATTCGCCTTTGTGACTGTATCCAGTTGTAATAACTTCCCAATTGCCTGAATCTTGAACCAATCCGTCAACAAATGGTGCCGCTGCTGTATTTATTTGTAATGCAACATACGTGTATCCGCCATATAAAACTATGTCGCCTCGGTCATAAGTTTTACTACTACTCCATAACTCTTCATAGCCTACGCCAGGGATCCATATTTGCCAATTAGCACCATCATCACCAAATAAAGTTGCAATATGATCGTTTATACAAATATATAAGTAAGAATCTACTTTAGCAATATCATTTACTTTATACCTAGTGCCAGTGGTCCACGCTGTTTTATATTCGATGCCATCTAAAACAGTTTCCCATTTTGATTGGTCATTTTCTAAACCTAAAATACTTGTAGATGCACTAGCATGTCCTTCGATACACCTATAAACAACTCCGCCATATTTAACAAGATCGTTTACAGTATATCTTGTTTCGACTGCCCAATCTGTTGCCCAATAATCAGAAGTAACCACTGTGGTCCAGCTAGACTGATCGTTTTCTAACCCAAGCGTAACGTCTAGTGCAGATCGATGCTTAGTTGAACAAATATAAACAGTGCCGTTATATCTAACAACATCTCCTAAATTATAATAAACTCCAGTTGCCCATAGATTCTTCCAATCATATGTAGTAGCAATAAGAGTCCAGTTGGCAATGTCGCCTGGCAAGCCTATATTTACTACAACAACACTAGTGTGATTAGATATACATCTATAAATATAACCTTGAAATTTTACAATGTTTCCAATGCCATAATCAACGCCAGATTGCCAGTCGCCGCGCCATTCTTGCCCATCAAACATTAATTCCCATTTTGAAATGTCAGTTCGTATGTCAGAGCCTGCAGTATGTCCAGTCATACAAACATAAACTTGACCTCTGTAATAAATTACATCGTCTTTAGTGTATACAGTGCCAGATACCCATCCGGCTCTCCATTTAAATCTAATTCTATCTAATAAAAAATCTGCCATTATCTTTCCTGTTCACTAATTATGTAATTGTATTTACCTGGCCGCCCATACCACTATGATTTATACAATAGTAATATAATACTGGCGCATTGGCTGCTATAGTTATTTGTGTGTATGAACCTGGGTTTCCAGCTGTGCCTTCTTTAGCAACACCTGTTGTATATTCTACACCACCTCCCCAAGTTCCGTTTGGAGTTGTTGAAAACAACAATTGATGTGTAGCATTTGAACTGTCGTCTTGTCTAAAGATATATGTCTCGCCTTCTACTAAATTAAGAGTTGGGCTTGCACCGTCGTGTCGTTCGATATAAAATTTGTTACCAGTACCATAACTATTAGTGCCGCTTGCAACACTAATGTCGTAGTCGTTTTTATTGTATGCTACAAGTCCGTCGGTACTTGAATTATCGTCATAAGTAGCTGTATGATTTATTCTTGCTACTAATTCTCCATCATCGTCTACATAGTAAGAAATATTTCTTTCATCCCAGCGAAGTTGTTCGTAGTTTAAATTTATGTGTACTAGATTATGATTTACATCTCTACCTTCATAAAAGTCCTGTCCTTGTTCAAAGTTAGGAAAGTTATCTTCAGGTGCACCTGGATTGTTGATTGTAACTGTATGAGCGTCATCAGTTTTTAGTTGATCTGATTTAACAGCAAACAATTCTCCGTTATCGGTTCTGCGCAAGCCGTAAAAGAATCTGTTGGGCACTGCTCCCATCATTGTGTCTGGTGACATTCCTGTGTAATTTGACATATCTTTATTCCTTATACAATATCTACGTAACTTATAACTGCGTCTAATGCATCATTTTGATCGGCTACTATATATAGCTGATTATCCGGTGCAAGTATTAATTTTTCGCCAGCTGCTAGTACATGAAGACTGCTATTTGGCGGGATAATAACATCTTTAAAAAAGTATCCTTCTACACTATCATCTGCTTTTACTAAGACGCTAGCATACACAATAAAATCTATTAAATTAGTTAATGTCATGCCAATTATAGTAGCTCTTGTAGCTGCGTCAGTTTCTATTGCGACTATTTTTTGTAATCCTATTTCTTTTACTACTTTGTTTTTAAATTGCGTTGCCATCTGTTTATCCTAATGTTAATACGTATTCAATTGCTAAATCTTCTGCTGCTGCAAAACTAATAGAACCTGTTGCACCTGCAACAGATACCCAACTAAATCCGTCCCATATTTCTAAATATCTTTGTTCTGTATTATAACGTACCATTCCTTGTTCACGGTATGCTTGTGCAGGACGTTGTAAGTTATTTCCAACTGGAACAATAAATCCAGTTGTGCCTTCAATCTTAAAGTATCCACTACCTTGTTGTTGGAAGTTTAATATTCCGTCCACTTCTCTGTTAGTTATCGTAGAATCTTTAAATGCTAAATTATCTATAACAACTTCACCCGTGCCATTTGCACTCAATGTTAAATCAGTATTAACAGTTTCAGTTGTTATAACATTTCCATCAATACTTATATCATCGACTTCAATTCTCGGAGTAGTTAACTTATCTGCGTCAATTGTTGTAACTACACTGTCTTGAATGTAGAATCTAATTACGCCATCGTTTGCACCAGGAGTAAGTTCTGCTGTAATGCGTGTGTCTAAATCTAAATCATAAACACCGTTAAGTGCCATCCAGTTGCCGTCATAACCTTCATACAATGCTGTATCAGTATTATAACGAATCATACCTGTTGCTGGTGTTGGACGACTAGCTGTATCACCTTTAGGCAATTGTAACGCACTTGATGAATTAATTCTAACTGTGCCGCTATCTGCATCTAAATTAATGTCGCCGCTTAAACTTTCAATAGTGTTGCCGCTTAGACGTAAATTACCAGTATCAATTTTATCGCCAGTAATAGTAGTTTGACTTCCGCCTGTAGTAATTGTAATACCAGCTGATGTATTAATGTTAAATGTTGAGCTACTAAAGTCTACAGTTCCGTCTGCTTGATTAACATAAAACAAATCGCCAACTCTAAAGTCGCCTTTGTGATCTACACTACTGTATCTTATCTGTGCATTGTTTGTTTCAACAATTTCGTTTGCTTGTATTACACTAGTTTCGTCGTTGTCAATTTCTTTGCCTACACCAATGTATGCTAAGTTTTGACTTATCAAATACATTAGAACGCCAGGCCCATCGCCTACTACACCGTAGTTACCATAAACACATGCACTTGCAATTGAACGTACTTCTGCACCAAACTCTGTTTGGTCTGCTAGTGTACAGAAAGTTGCAGTTGCGCCATTACTAAAGCGCAAATCTTGTGCGTTAGTAGTATCGTCTGTAAATGTGCTTGCGCCGTCAACTGCATTATTAAAATGTAATAATAGTTTAGTATCGTTGTCGCTTACAAATTCTGATAAAGGAGCAACAAATCCTGCGGTATATCTTGCTAACCCTTTAGTAACTCTAAAGTCGTCTACATAACCGTCAAGCTTATTAGCGCCGTTCCAGTCTGCGCCAATTACTAGAGGCTTTGCAACATCATAGTCTTCTGGCGTTATTGTCCAAGTGCCTTCTAATGCACCGTTTAAAAATAATTTTGTATCGTTGCCACTACGACTAACTGCAATATGATACCAAGTTGCTGTTGTTAATGTTGATCCTGTAATTCTATCTGCGTTGTAAGAATAAAACCGTAATTCGCCATCTGAGTGTACGTAAACTTGCGGAGCAACATCTGTTGCTGCGCCTGCTCTAAAATCAAATAATGATTGTACAGCTGATACACTATCAAAGTAAAACCAACCTTCAACAGTGTAATCATCTGTGCCAAATCCAAAGTCGTTGTTGCCTGCTACACTTAGATAATCAGTTGTGCCGTTAAGTTCTAAGCTACTTGCTCCAAACTTTTTAACAGTTGTGTCTGTAGTAGGTGTTCCGTACTTGGTTATAATTTTGCCGCCACGTTCGCCAGCAGTTTCTAATCCTGTTAGGTTTCCGTTTACATAAAACTTACCATCTGCGTCAACACCATTAATAGTGCCTGTTGCAAGAACTGTTACGCCATCTGTGTCATAATAACTAAATGTATTACCATCAACAATAGTGCCAGTTAAGCCTGTAACTCTAACTGCTGTCTTACCTGTGCCACGTAATCCTGTTGCACCATCCAAACCGTAAATACCACGATTAGCAAAGTATGTAAATGAGTTCAGCCATTCTACTCTAGCTCCGTTAGTTACTGTAATAGCGTCTACGCCGGGAGTAATAAACGTGGCACTATGGAACAGCATAGTAGCTTCCAAGCTTGTAGCGCCCGCTACAGACCCGTCTATGTACGCTCCTTTACCAGCATCGCCCTGCGCAAAACCTCTTGGGTCTGCTGCGCTTGTTACACTACCCATTGTAATTACACTAAGGTTTCTAAGATAAGGTGAACGGTTATTTCCTGATACTGCAAAGCCTGGTGCAAACTTAAATGCGTAGCCTGTGTAGAATCCTGAAATAGTTAAGTCTTCAATTGTTACGCCTGCGTTAACTAAAAATGCATCATTACTATTTGTTCCAGCAGTTGGAGTAATATTAACTCCACGCATAGTGTGACCTTTTACAGTTACGCCTGCAGGAACAGTCATTGGGAATATCTCTTGGTATACTCCTGGATAAATGTGAATTGTGTCGCCACTAGTTGCTTGTGTTAGTGCAAACTTTAATGAACCATATGGATCGTTAGGGTGATCGCCACTATAACTATCACTACCGTTTTCTGCAACATAAAATATATTGCCTTGACGTAGAGCAATATCTACACCGTCAACAGTAATCGAGTCAGTAGTAACTGTGCCTGCGAAAAAGTTTTGTGTTCTAACGTCTGCCCACTGTTTTGTAACACTACCTAAACTGTATGTATTAGTAGCGTCTGGAATAATGTCTGAATTAATTTCTGCGTTAAATGTAATATTATCTGTATCAGCATCACCAATAGTAATGTTACCATCTGCTGTAATGTTACCTGTTGCTGTGATATTACCTGTTACATTTGTATCTGCAAATATTTCTACAGTGCCAGTGCCGTTAGGATTGAATTCAATGTTTGCATTAGTTTCATTTGAACTAATGACATTGTTTTCTAAATCTAAACTGTCAATTGTTAATTTGTTTTGGTATATAACATTATCAGCAGCACCTAAATTAAGTGTAGGTTGCGTTGTTGATATTGTTGTTCCGGTAATATTTACGCTACCAATATTAGCAAGTGTGCTAATTTCTAGTGATGGTGCCCGTGTTGTGCCAATTACATCTAAGTCATATTGGGGTGAAGCATTGTTAATGCCGATGCGATTATTATTTACATCTAAGTATAGTAAATCGTTCTCAAAGGCTAAATTCACTCCTTCACGAAGTAAGTTTGCTTTTAAGAGCGGACCACTAATTCGACCAATAGCCATCTTTGCTCCTCAACACGGGGATCCTGTCCCTCTAGCCCAAATTCTCATCCCCGAAGGGCTCTTTGCTGGTTAACCACAGTTTGACCCTGCATTGCAATGGTCATTGCGCTGCATTAATAGTATTTATCGTTTTTGGAAATTATCCTAGTACAAGGACGTATAAATCAACTAGTTCTTTAAGAATGTCTTCGGTTACTTCTTCGCCTTCGCCTGCTGCTCGTTGCCATGCACCTAGCTCATCTTCGCCGCCAGTTTCGTTATATATTTCTAAAAATCCTAAACCGGCGCCGGCTTGTGTACTATATCTAGTTTCTCCTGTTACCGGAGTACTATTACGTGCAGCATCGTTGCCTGATGGTATAACAAGTCCAGTAGTACCACTAAATTTTACATACCCTCGGGCCGTGGTGCTTAATGTTAATAAGTTGTTACTCGAATTAGAAAAGTTATTTTCTTTTATTTCTATATCAAACATGTCAACTACATTTGCAGCAGTTGTTCGTCTAAGTTCTAAATCTGAGTTAGAAAGTGTTGTTGTTATTAAATTATTATCAAATAGTACATCGCCTGACGAAACACCGTGCAGATTAGTACTATTGCTATCAATCGATCCTACTTGCACTCCGCCTACTGTTAACACTATTGTATTATTAGTATCGTGTGCATCAACTCCTTCTTGTCTATCACTTGAATATACACCGCCAAAACTTAAATTTCCTGAAGAATACCCTTCAAATAAATTTGTATCAGTATTAAATCTAATGTCAGCAGTTTCATTGTTTTGTTGCATAGTAGTGCCACGACTAACAATTAATCCTGTGTTGTTATCAGTATTAAATAATTCTGTTTGCGGGCTTAGATTTAAGTCTCCATCAAGTGTAGTAATTGTATTTCCGGTGATTCTTATATTTCCAGTATCAACTCTTTCGCCGTCTATATAAGTTACTTCTACACCGTTGTTTACAGTTATATTGCCAATGCCACTAAAGTCAATTGAGTTTGCATCAATACTTGTTTCGCCTGTGTCAAAATCTACAAAGAAGTTATCACCGACACTAAATTTACCTTTTTGGTCGGTGCTAGTAAAAACAATACTGCCCGAATTTAATTCAGTTACTTCTTGACTAGGTATTGTAAGTGTGTTATCATTACTTACATCTTTGCCTGTGCCGATATAAGCAAAGTTTTGTCCTATTAGATACATTAGTGTATTAGCACCGTCTGCTACTGCACCAAAGTTACCATATACACATGCTGATCCAATTGATCTAACTTCTGCACCATAGCGTATAGATGCGTCTGGCATTAGTTTACCACTTGCACCTTGTGTGGCATACAATCCTCTGTTAGCAAAGTATGTAAAACTGTTAAGCCATTCTACTCTCACGCCATTAGTCATTGTAATACAATCAACGCCGGGTGTAATGAATGTCACACTGTGAAATAACATACTGGCTTCTAAACTTGCACTATCTAATACTGCTCCATCAATTAGCGCACCTTTGCCTGCATCACCTTGCGCAAAGCCTCTTGGATCGCTTGCACTAGTTACACTACCTTTTGTAATAACTGTTACGTTTCTAATATATGGACTGCGTGTGTTTACTAATCCGCCAGACGTAAAACTAAATGCATGTCCTGGACTAAAGAAATCTTTAATAGTAAGATCTTCAATAACTACGTCATCTTCTAATAAAAATGCATTATTACTTTGCGTAGCAACTGTTGGTCTAATAATTGTATTTCTTATGTCTTCGCCTTTAATGTTTACGTGTGACGGGACCGTTAGTGGAAATTCTTCTTCGTACTCGCCTGGAAATATATGAATAACTGTTGGACCAGATGTACTTCCATCATTTTGTGCAAGTGCATGTTTTAGTGTACGAAATGCGCCGTGTTGATGATCGCCTACATTAGTATCACTACCTAATGTACTAACATAAAATGTATTTCCTTGTCTACGTGCTAGACTTGATTCGCCTGTGCCGACAATTAGTTCGTCAAGTTGAACTGCTTCTCCGTTAAGTAAATTACTATAAATGTTCAGCCATTTTTTACTAACGCCGCCTAAATCACTTGTGTTTGTTTGATCTGGTATAATGTCACTATTGATATCAGCAACAAACGTTACATTGTCTTCGTCATTGTTACCTAGTGTAAAATTTCCACTTGTTTGAATATTACCTGTTGCGTTTAGAGATCCTGTAATATTCCAATTACTATTGATATTAACTGTACCGTTACCATTTGGACGTAATTCTATATTAGTATCAGTTGTAGTTGTACTAATTGTATTAAAATCTATTTTTAAATCGTCGGTTGCTATTGCTGTTGCAAAAATATTATTTGCAGCATTAAAGTTAATAAATCCATCGCCACCTAATGCAACAATTTGACTTTGATCAATAGTGAAATTTGCAATGTTATTATACGTTGATATTAAATTTGACGATGCAAGTGTTGTTGGTATAGTAAGAGCGTCTGTAGGTGCTTCGTTATTAATACCAATTTTAGCATTGTTAACATCAAGATGAAGAAGTGCAGTACTACCGCTAGTATTTTTAAAGTTAAGATCAACACCCTGGCGTTCTAAATTATCTTTTAATACTCCGCCGCCTATACGGCCTGTTTGTGGTTCTGGCATGCCCTAGTTCTCCTTTGACAATGTATTTATTTGTCTAAGTTGTGAATTACAGTAACCGGTTTGCCTGTTGGAACTGGACTTGTAAATTTGATCCACCACCCTGTACTTGATGCAGTATAAGGTGCATTAGGCCCTTGTTCAGCGCCGCCTGAGGTAATTTCAGCTGTTTGATGTATAGTATAGTTTGTTGTAGGTATTTGTACTACGTTTTCAATCATTACTATAATATTATTAGCAGTTGCTGGAACTGGAAAATCAGTATCGTTACTTTGTAATTCGCCAAAAACTGTTTCGTCTGCTGCTATGTTACCTACACCTAAATTCTGCCAAACAATACCTGGATCTTGATTAGGTTCTTTAAAGCGTACTTCTCTCCATGCACCATTTTGATATGCTTCTAACTGTTGATCAGTGGAGTTATATCTAACTTGTCCAACAGCAGAACTCGTAGCAACTCCGGCTTCTCCCGGTCGCTGTCCTAATGTCCCTACTGGAACTTTCATAGCACGAGTACTATCAACAACTACTTGATCGTCAATATCATACTTAACTCCTTTAGAGTAAATACCTCTTAAATTTGTACTTTGTGCTTTAATTAATCTCATGTTATACTTCCAAATAACTCACTGTAGCTGATAAGTTTGTTAGTCCAGCATTTGGTGCTCCGAGGTCAGGTTCTGCAACAAATGAAATTTTATCACCTACCTCTAACACAATTTTTTCACTATCAAATGTAAATGTTTCGCCTGCTGGTAGTTCTAAGTTGTTAATAACTCTTGTTACAGCGTTGCTTAAACTAGAACTCTGCGGGATCAGATGCATATCAAATGACGCCGTTGCTGAACCGTTATTACAAACTAAAATATTTGTAATTGCATATGATTTGTTTGCTGGAACAGTTATCATGTCAAGTTGTGTTGTTGTTAATTGTTGATTTACTATTGCCATTTCTTATCCTTAAAATAACATTCCGAAAAGGAGTGCTCTATTCTTACTTACTAATTCGTCTCTGTTGCCTTGATCGTTGGTAAAAAATAATCCTGATTTACCTGTATACTGATCAGCTACATAAATTTT
>Ga0115572_10000775_pt1 | contig 26439 bp, 22 predicted proteins | sample COGITO_mtgs_1206_FD_88681 | JGI IMG/M metagenome (GOLD analysis project Ga0115572, IMG submission 88681) | Pelagic marine microbial communities from North Sea - COGITO_mtgs_120607 | ecosystem: Environmental > Aquatic > Marine > Epipelagic | place: Germany:Helgoland, sampling site Kabeltonne... | reverse complement strand
TCCCGTGTGGTACTGAAGGCGGGACTTGAACCAACAATTACAAAGCTTAAAGATTTATCATTTTTGATAAATCTTCTCTAAAAAAGTTCGATTTCACTCCCCTCTGCTCCACGGCATTATTCACAAAAATATTTAAGCATTTAAGTTGAAACTTTGTTTCTGAATTAGGGTCTAAGTATAAAATCATGAACATGAAATTTATTTTAAACTTCTATATACTGATATTTATATTGTCATGCACTAAAGATGAAAACCCTCAGCTAATACAAACCCAAGGATATAACATGCTTTTGATTGGGAATAGTTTTTTTAAACCTTATGCAGATCATCTCGACAATCTCGCTTCTGAAGCTAACCTTAATGAACACAGTAGTACTGTTGTTAAAAGAGGTGGAGAATTTGGAAGACCAATTAATTTATGGAACGACTCAAATACTGAAGAACATCAACTCATTAAATCCACACTAGATCAGGGTAACATAGAAGTTTTTGGAATGACATCTGGTTATGATATTGATTCTGACAATCCAACTGAAGGTCACAGTGCGTGGATAAACTATGCACTACAGAATAATCCAAATATTATTATTTTCATAGCAATTGGTTCATTTGACTTTCCAAATGGAGATTCTAATGGTACACGACCAGATTGGGATACATTCGCATCTGACAATGGTTTCAATTCTATTCAAGAATTTTATGATTACTACATCAATGAGGTGATACATAAGGAAATAGTGGATAAACTTCGATTAGAATTTCCCTTTACAAAAATATTTACCATTCCTACAGGATGGGCTACTAAAAATTTAGCACAGATGAATTTAGATAATGAATTGTTAGATGATATAAGTATGGTTGGACCAAAATCAAGTTCAATATTTACAGATGAAAAAGGACATCAAGGACAAATTGTTATCGAAACAGGAACAATGATATGGCTAACAAGTATTTACAACGTGGATTTATCTTTATTCAATTACGATACAGGATTTACTACAGACCTTCATGCTATCGCTCAAGACATTATTGATAGTCATGATTCAAATTACAAGTTTTAAAAATACCCATATCTTCTCTAAAACAGTTCGACTTCACTCCCCTAGCCTCCACAAATTGTTTTCGAGAACAATAATTTATTCTTGGGAATAAAAACGTACTCGAGACGGGATTTGAACCAACAATTACAAAGCTCAAAGGTTTATTATTTTTGACAAATCTTCTCTAAAATAGTTCGACTTCACTAACTTAGTATCCAAGAGATTATTCCCATGTGTAATATGTATTTTTAGAGATAATTTTTACATCTATCTAAAACTATTCTAGTTTTTAAATGTCTAATTAAATCAAACTAATAGCAAATGAATCTTAAAATTGGAATTATCCTAATTGGATTGTTATTCATGTCATGTGACAACAATGAATCTTCATCACAAATTGATGAAGAAGCTACAAATTGTGCAATAGGAACTTCTACAGCAAATATTTTGGTAAATATTGATGAAGAAATTTACAATGATGACGAATCTGTTATGGCTTCTAGCGAGTATTCATGGTCATCAGATGGTACAAGCAGAATCTTAAATGGAAATGGCATTCCAAATCATGAAGTAGGTACCTTCCCGAATTCAAATAATCCAAACAGCATTAGTGCGCAAAATGTTAGCAAAAGTTTTACGCTTTGTCCTTCAATAATTTATGAAAGTGGTCTTGAGGTGGTTGGTCCTGCCATGGCTATTGCGTATGCGTTAAATAGCGTAAAATTTGATCCAGCTACTGCAGGTAGGTGCAATGATGCTGGCGAATGTAGTTTGGCTCGTGGAGAAGGAAACTGGAATATTGAAGCTTTAGGACATGACACCTTTGATTTTGGAGATGACATGAATCACGCACATGTTCAACCCAATGGTGCTTATCATTATCACGGAATGCCTGAACTACTTATTGATTTTTTAGGAGATAACGATGGCATGACCCTAATTGGATGGGCATCTGATGGCTTTCCTGTTTATGCAAGGTATGGCTACACTAATCCTGAAGATTCACAAAGTCAATTAAAAGCATTAACAACTAGCTATCGATTGAAATCTCAAGCTGATGAAAATCGACCAAATACATTAACGGCTATTCTCGGCGGACCAAATGCAACGAATAATATCAATAAACCCATTCCAATGGGTGCATTTACGCAAGACTATGAATATGTAGAAGGGCTTGGAGATTTAGATGAATGTAACGGAAGGTTTGGCACTACTCCTGAATTTCCTGATGGAATTTACTACTATGTTGTTTCGGATGATTTCCCCTTTTTTACACGTTGTTTAAAAGGTGGAGTTTAAAAAATGACGCCAATCAAACATCGTAGCAAAAATCACAAACAAAGGTTTGTAGTTCAGTATAGTATCTTCATACTGCTTTTCATTTTTATTTCCTGCGAAAAACAACAAGTAAACTCCTCTGAGGCATCAGAAAAACCCGTAAGTACCTTACCAAACATTTTATTGGTTATTGCAGATGATATGGGAAAGGATGCTTTTCCAAATTACCCTGAAGGGCAAGAAAAGCCACAATTACCAATCCTTAACAACTTAATGGCTGGTGGAATTACTTTCGATAATTTGTGGACTTATTCTGTTTGTTCTCCGACCAGAGCTTCCATATTAACCGGTAAGCTGGGGTACCACACGGGTGTAATGGAAGTAGAGCAAGATATTTCATTAAATGAGGAGTCTTTACACGATTTTTTGAAAGATCAAACAAACGGTGGCTATGATACAGCATTAATCGGCAAATGGCATTTATCAAATACAATTACTGATCCAAATTCCATGGGAGTAGATTATTACTCTGGCATTATTGGAGGAGGTGTGTCCTCATACACAAACTGGAATCGAGTCACAAGTGGACAAAGAGAAAGAGTGGCCACTTATACAACAACTGAATTTTCTAATCAGGCAGTTCAATGGATTAGTCAAAGATCCAAGCCATGGTTTTTATGGCTTGCATACAATGCGCCACACACCCCTTTTCATCTTGCCCCAACGAACTTACATAATCAAGGGAATTTGTCTGAAGATGAGACTATGATAGAGGCAAACCCCTTGCCGTATTATTTTTCTGCAATCGAAGCCCTTGACACTGAGTTGGGTCGAGTAATTGAATCAATTCCAAATGGTCTTGAGAACACTATTGTGATATTTTTAGGAGACAACGGAACGCCAAGTCAAGTTGTTCAATCTCCATATCGAACTAGAAGAGCTAAGGGAAGTATTTTTCAAGGTGGTATAAATGTCCCTATGGTTATCTCTGGAGTAGGTGTAACAAGAAAAGGGGAACGTGAGGATGCTTTAATTCAATCAACAGACTTATTTACTACAATTGCGCAAATGGCAGGTTCTGTTATTTTAGAAAAACACAACAGTAAAAGTTTCCACGCTTTGCTTAGGGAAACAGATGTTGACACAAGAGCATATGCTTATACTGAAAAATCAACAGATGGGAATATGAGTTATACCGTTAGAGATGCGCAGTATAAACTAATCGTTGATGCCGATGGGACAGAGTCGGTTTATGATTTAAAAAATGACCCATATGAAAGAAGCAATTTGCTTACCAATCCATCGCCAACAATAAACGAGGTTCGGAATAGTTTATTTCAAGAAGCTTTACGAATTCGAGAATAAGGCAACTATATATTTCGTTCTCTTTAATTGATTTAAAAATTGTTTCAGAAACAACCCAAAAAGACAGACGGGAGAGCCAAAATACCTTAGACAAGTTGCTTACAATTTTAAACAAATCAACTCTAAAAAAGTTCGATTTCACTCCCCTAGCCTCCACAAATTATTTTGGGAAATAATAATTTATTATTAGAGATAATATTCTTAATAAATTAAAGAATTTAATTCAGATCAACCCAGCCTGGAGTGATTATATATGTTTTAAAACACAAATCGTAATCAGTATAAGCTGTATTACTATAAAACGATTTTCCATTCGGATAGGGGTTTGTATTGTCTCTCGCCCACATGAACGCCTCTTCAATAAAAGATGTTGATGTAATATGAATGGTATACTTACTTCCTTGAGTGATTTCAACTCCACTAATATCGACACTAATCCATTCTGCAGTTGAAGAGCTTGTAGATAGCCCCGTTGAAAATAACACATTGCCATCAGTTCCTTCACCATTTCTAAAAGTAAGAGTTACATTATTGTCTGGCTGCCCATACATTCCATTACTCAGTTTAACATCAATCTTTGATAAACTTCCCGAGCTTCCAGCTGTAAAGCTTTGTGCCGTATTACGATTATCAAAAAGTTGATTTTGATTTTCTTGACTTTGATACAACTCCTGACCAGCTGATTCATTGAAACCAATAAACTTTTGCGAATCAGCGTTAAAAACAATAGTTCCAGCTTCTGGATTTATGTTATGAATTTTGCTTGTGTAAGCGGATTTAGGACTAGATCCCCGAGGGCTTACTGATCGTTATGCAAATTATTGGGATGTGGTTAAAAATCATACTCAAATAATACATCAACATTGCATTCAAAACCCTAAAAATTACGATGGATATAGTGAAAAATGCTGGGGTCTGACTGCTAGCTATTCACTTAATTCTGATGGCAGCACAGGTTATGCCGCGCACAAGCCAAAAAATGACAAAGGAGTTATTTCTCCAACTGCCGCTTTATCATCAATCCCCTACACTCCTCAAGAATCCCTCAAATTCTTAAGGTTCTTATACGAAGAAACTGAAAATAAGTATATTGGAATAGTCGGGCCTTACGATGCCTTTTCTGTGCATTACCAATGGAAAACACCACAATATCTGGCTATTGATCAAAGTACTATTGGCCCAATGATCGAAAATTACAATACACAGCTATTTTGGAACTTATTCATGAATGCACCTGAAATTAAACAAGGGTTAATAGAGCTTGGTTTTTCATCTACAGAACATGGGTTTTGAAAACTAGCCTCTAATTTTATGAAAGTTTATCATTGAATTATTTTTAGTAAATCCCGAACGAAATCGTTTGCTTTAATCCCCTATCCTCAACGGCATTGTTCACAAGAATAATTTTTTGTTTTTGGAAATATCTTTTCAAGCATTTTTGTGAGAGACTTATAGTATGATTTTAGTACATTTACAATGCTATGAAATTAAACTTGCCCACTGCTGGGATTTCATTTACACAACATGTTCCCAAGCAGCAAACACCGTTTGAGCGTCTCTTTGAAGTTTTCAAAGAGTTGATTACACATACTTCAGGTGACTTTGATGAAGCCATTGATTGGCTACGCGAATTGGACAAGGAATATGGGTTAACCAACGCAGCGTACACCATAGATGATTTTGTCGAAGATCTCTTACAACGTGCTTATATACAACCAAAAGGGGACGGCACAGGTGAAGGCACAGGCATGTCAATAACCTCAAAAACAGAAAAGCTCTTACGCGAACACGCATTGAAGCAAATTTTCGGCAAACTCAAAAAATCAGGCAACGGTAACCACAAAACCAAAAGCACCGGGCAAGGCGCAGACGATACCGGCGAATTTAAGGCCTATCAATTTGGCGATCCACTTGAAAAAATATCCATGACCGAAAGCCTGCGCAATGCACAAATACGCTCTGCAGGAGATGACTTCACATTGCATCACGATGACCTCATAGTGGAGAACAGTTATTATAATACGCAAATGAGCACTGTTTTGATGATTGACATCAGCCATAGCATGATTTTGTATGGTGAAGATCGCATTACGCCAGCCAAAAAAGTAGCCATGGCACTGGCGGAGTTTATCACCACACGATACCCAAAAGACACGCTCGACATATTGGTGTTTGGAAACGATGCCTGGCCAATTGCTCTTAAAGACATCCCTTACTTGCAAGTAGGCCCTTATCACACCAATACCGTGGCGGGACTTGCCTTGGCTATGGATTTGTTACGACGAAGAAAAAACAGCAACAAACAAATTTTTATGATTACAGACGGAAAGCCAAGTTGTTTGAAAAACTCCGATGGCACCTATTATAAAAATAGCATGGGACTAGACGATCATATTGTGGATAAGTGTTACAATATGGCACGGCAGGCACGAAAACTTCACATCCCCATCACCACATTTATGATAGCACAAGATCCTTATCTAAAGGAGTTTATCCAAAATTTTACAGAAGCTAATAAAGGAAAGGCATTCTTTACCGGATTAAAGGGGTTAGGCGAAATGATTTTTGAAGACTATGAACAGAACAGAAAAAAACGATTGAAATAAATGAAAAAGATTACTACACTAGGTGAACTAAAAAAATCGGAATACAAACCTCTTTCTATTCATCAAGAACTGGCACAAAACCTTAGGGCTCGCATGCAAAGTGGCCAACCAACATTTGAAGGTCTTTTGGGCTATGAAAATACCGTTATTCCTGACGTAGAACGAGCGTTACTTTCGGGACATAGTATCAACTTACTTGGCTTGAGAGGACAGGCCAAAACAAGACTGGCTCGACAGCTCACGCAATTATTAGACGAATGGATACCTGTAGTCGAGGGATCTGAAATAAACGATGATCCCGTAGCACCCATCAGCAATTTTGCAAAGGCACTTATTGCAGAAAAAGGAGATGATACCCCAATCTCTTGGCTACATCGCGACGATCGCTTCTTTGAAAAACTAGCCACACCAGACGTAAGTGTAGCCGATTTAATTGGCGATGTTGATCCAATCAAAGCAGCTAACCTTAAACTGTCCTATGCCAATGAGCGCGTGATTCATTTTGGTATGATTCCTAGAGCACATAGATGCATCTTTGTCTTAAACGAATTGCCTGACTTACAAGCACGAATACAGGTAGCGCTTTTCTCCATATTACAAGAGAAGGAAATTCAAATACGTGGGTTTAAACTCCGATTTCCTATAGAAACTCAGTTTGTCTTTACCGCCAATCCTGAGGATTACACCAATCGCGGAAGTATCGTGACCCCACTTAAAGACCGTATTGGTTCTCAAATTTTGACACACTATCCGCACAACCTAGAAACGGCTAAGGCAATAACACGACAAGAGACCCATGCAAACAAGGAGGTTCAACAGGCCATTCATGTTCCTGAATTGGCACGTGATATTTTGGAGCAAATAGGATTTGAAGCAAGAAAAAGTGAATACGTAGATTCCAAAAGTGGCGTGAGTGCGCGTATGAGCATTACGGCATTTGAAAATCTTATGAGTGCTGCTGAACGCCGAATGCTGATGTCTGGCGATAAAAATACGTGCATTAGGATGTCTGACTTTCTGGGGATTATCCCAGCCATAAATGGAAAAGTTGAATTGATCTACGAAGGCGAACAAGAAGGAGCCGAACAGATTTCTTTTCACTTAATCAATCAAGCTGTAAAAACCTTATTCCCATTATATTTTCCAGATATAAAAAAGCTTGAAAAGCAAGATGAAAAAGGTCCTTATGACCAGTTATTGGGATGGTTTTATGGCGATAATGAATTGTTTTTGGAAGACAACCTCCCTGACAATGTATATCACGATACCCTAATGGATGTTCCTAACTTGAAAAAACTAATAGCAACTCATCAAGCTGATTGTACAGCTGAGAACATATTCTTTATGATGGAATTTTTATTGTGGGGACTGGAGGCAAACAAAAAGCTAAATAAATACAGAACCATGGAAGGCTTTCAATTTAAAGACGGCCTTGGAAATTTATTGTCAGGGATTTAAACTCTAGTCAAATTCTCTCAAAAATAGTACGACTTTAATATCCTATCCTTCACTTCTTATTCAACGAAGTTTTACAGGTAAGTAGCCATTTATCGTATGTCATTAAGTTTTTAATCACAATTCGGTAGTTTTAGACGTTTCGTTTTATTCTCTGGTTTTCGGTTCGTGCCTATGAACTGTTTCTACTTAAATGGATAAGGATATGGACTAATAATCATCAGAAACCATTTCGCAGCAGCACTTTCCATTCGTAATTATCAGGAAATGAGAGTTATATATTTACTATAAACCAAAAATCATTAGTAATTTGTATATTAGAAAAAATACTTAGTCATGAATAAAATACTTTACATTTTCATTTTATCACTTGTCATTTCATGTGAAAGTAACGATTTAGAAGATACTCCGACCGATGAACAGCCCACCAGTCAAGTTATGGATCTAGAAGCTACAGGAACGTTGGCAAATGAAACAATTGAGAAAGCTAAAGAAATTATTTACGGTAGATGGAATCTTTCCAATGGCAGTGAAACAGGTAGTTCAAACATGTCAATTGCAAAAAATACTATTGTCAGTCCTACTTCATGTGCATTTGAATACATTGAGTTTACAGATGAAAATTATATTTTAGGATTTGTTGTGGATGGGGAACCTTTTGTGGCATTTGGGGACTATAAGCTCAATGAAGATTCAAATGGGTTCGTAACGAGTGTTGATCTCTATTTTGAAATAGAAGGTTTTACCATAATCATTGCCAGCTTAACGAATGTTGTCGTCATTGAAGAAAACAATGAGATTTTTGCCACTTTTACCATCGAATTACAAGTGCCTGATGAATTTGAAATTTGCAACGATCTTGAGGGGATATATTCCGGAGAGAAAGAAGAGGCTATGGACGAAAGCTATACTTCAGATATAAATTCAAACCATTATCTATTAGTCCACACATGGACGTTAACGAGCGTAATTGAGGACGGTAAGGACATCACTTCAGACTTTTACGCAGATGTATGTTATGATTATAATCCCGAAACAGATGATGAAGAGTTTGTGGAAGGATGTACACCAGCGACAAATATATCGCTTACTTTTTCTTCCTACGGTACTTACACATTTATGGAAACAGGAAGCTCAGAAGGTATGTTTATTGAAACTGATACTTGGAGTTGGTATGACGACAGTCAAACTTCCTTTTATGTGGGCAACCTAGACGAAAATTTTATAATAACTATTGAATCAATAAACGAAAGTGATGTGGTGTTTTCTGCAGAAGAAGATGGTATGACAGTTCTATATAATTTCAATAGGTAATAACCTAAACGATATCTTTATAAAAGCCTTGCATAACTGTGAGGCTTTTTTTTATCAAAATTTGACTGTACTTATTGCAAAAGCCAAGCAATACTAATTGGTGGATAGATTTTGGTTTTATATTATTCTTTTAAAAAAAGAAAATAATTGAAAACAAAAAAACCCTCCTGATGGAGGGTTTAATTTTGTTTAAGCCTCGCCAGGAGGGCCAAAATTGAGTGGAATGGGCGGTTGCTCATAATCCTTGATTTCTGCGTGTGCGCTTTCGAAGCGCTGCACGTTTTCACCGAGTGCTTTTAAAAAGCGTTTGGCGTGCTGAGGAGTAAGAATAATGCGTGAGCGCACCTTTGCTTTAGGAGAGCCGGGCATTACATTGATAAAATCGACAACAAACTCAGAAACGGAGTGGTTGATAATTGCTAGATTTGAGTAGGTTCCCTGTGCGGTTTCCTGATCTAACTCAATGTTGATTTCCTTTTTCTTATTGTCGCTCATTCAGCATTCAGATTAAACTCCTTTTTGGCTAATAGCTCTTCATACTCATCCGTAAAGCCGACAATAATGTCGTTGAATGCTCGATTTCCTGTTCCTGCTGGAATCTTATGTCCAACAATTACATTCTCTTTTAATCCCTCTAGCGTATCAACTTTACCACTCACCGCAGCTTCGTTGAGTACTTTGGTTGTCTCTTGGAAGGATGCCGCCGAAATAAACGATTTTGTTTGAAGGGAAGCACGCGTGATTCCTTGTAGAATTGGTGTTGCTGTAGCATTGACTGCATCACGAGCTTCAACCAAGGCCTTGTCATCACGACGCAACAAAGAGTTTTCGTCACGCAATTGACGTGCACTTACAATCTGTCCTGCTTTGAGGTTTTCAGAATCTCCAACCTCAGTAACTACCTTACAACCAAAGAGCTGGTCGTTTTCGATGATGAAATCATACTTGTGTACCAATTGATTTTCAAGGAAAATCGTATCTCCAGAATCTTCAATTCGTACTTTACGCATCATCTGGCGGACAACAACCTCGAAGTGCTTATCATTGATTTTCACACCTTGTAAACGATATACCTCTTGAACCTCGTTGACCAAGTATTGTTGGACAGCCGCAGGGCCTTTGATGTTAAGAATGTCATTTGGAGTAATGGCACCATCAGAAATTGGCATTCCTGCCTTGACAAAGTCATTTTCTTGCACCAAGATCTGGTTGGATAGTTTTACCAAGTATTTCTTGATTTCACCAGTCTTCGACTCCACAATAATTTCGCGATTACCACGCTTAATTTTCCCGAAGGACACCACACCATCAATCTCAGAAACAACTGCAGGATTTGATGGGTTACGTGCTTCAAAGAGCTCCGTTACTCGTGGAAGACCTCCCGTAATATCACCTGATTTGGCAGACTTACGTGGAATTTTCACCAAGATTTTTCCTGATTCGATAGACTCACCATCATCAACAATAATGTGAGACCCAACAGGAAGGTTATACGACTGAAGCGTATTTCCTTTTTTGTCTTGAATTAGTAATGTTGGGATAATCTTTTTGTCTCTAGATTCAGAGATTACCTTCTCTTGGAAGCCTGTTTGCTCATCAATCTCAACTTGGAATGTAACACCCTGTTGGATGTTTTCATATCCAATTTTACCACCGAATTCAGAAACAATAACTCCGTTGTATGGATCCCATCGACAGACTTCAGTACCTTTTTTGATTTTCTGACCGTTTTTAACAGAGATAAATGATCCATAAGGAATGATTTTATTACTCAAAGAAATACCAGTTTTACTATCAACAAGTTTGTATTCCGTTGTACGTGAAATCACAACATCAGCGTCGTTTCCGTCAGCGTCTTTACTTGCTACCGTCTTAAGGTCTTCGAGTTCAACTTTCCCATCAAACTTTGCTATGAGCTTGTTCTCTTCAGAAATGTTTCCAGCAATACCTCCAACGTGGAACGTACGGAGTGTAAGCTGTGTACCTGGCTCTCCAATGGATTGTGCTGCAATAACACCAACAGATTCTCCAATTTGAACCATCTTTCCGTTAGCCAAGTTACGTCCATAACACTTTGCACAGATTCCTTTTTTGGCCTCACAAGTCAAAGGTGAGCGTACATCTACTTTGTCGATTGGAGAGTTTTCGATGAGTTTAATATGCTCATCCATAATCTCAGTGCCTGCTTCTACGAGCACCTCACCGTCTTTCGGGTTGATGACGTCAAACAATGCTACACGACCAGCTATACGGTCGCCCAGTTTTTCGACAATTTCTTCGTTTTTCTTTAACGCCTCAACAGTAATACCACGTAGGGTTCCACAGTCTTCGGTGTTGACAATCACATCCTGAGCCACATCATGTAAACGACGAGTCAAATAGCCGGCATCTGCCGTTTTTAACGCCGTATCCGCTAGACCCTTACGAGCACCGTGAGTAGAAATAAAGTATTCTAAAATCGAAAGTCCTTCTTTAAAGTTTGAAAGAATCGGGTTTTCGATAATTTCACCCCCACCAGCAGTTGACTTCTTCGGCTTAGCCATCAAACCACGCATACCCGTCAACTGACGGATTTGCTCTTTTGATCCACGAGCACCAGAGTCAAGCATCATATATACCGAGTTGAATCCTTGTTGATCCTCACGAATACGTTTCATCGCAAGTTCGGTCAATGTTGTATTGGCAGATGTCCAGACGTCAATCACCTGATTGTAACGTTCGTTGTTTGTGATAAGACCCATGTTGTAGTTGGCAATAATACCATCTACTTGTCCATTGGCTTCATCGATCAGTTTTTGCTTATCTGCAGGGATAATAATATCTCCTAAGCTAAAGGACAGTCCGCCTTTAAAGGCAAATGAATATCCCATTTCTTTGATCTCGTCCAAGAAAGCTGCTGTTTCTGGAACAGAAGTCACTTTTAAGATGTCTCCAATAATATCACGTAATGATTTCTTGGTCAATACCTCATTAATATAACCTGCTTTTTCGGGAACAACTTGGTTAAACAACACACGCCCAACCGTTGTTTCGATCAACTGGTTTGTGAGTTCCCCTGTATCGTTAAAGTCTTTTGTACGGACTTTAATGATCGCATTTAAATCAACAATCTTTTCGTTAAAAGCTATGTTCACCTCTTCAGCGCTATAGAAAGTAAGCCCTTCTCCTCTGACTGGATGGTCTTTGGTTGACTTACGCGCTTTTGTCATGTAGTATAACCCTAACACCATATCCTGTGAAGGAACCGTAATCGGCGATCCATTCGCAGGGTTAAGAATATTATGGGATGCCAGCATCAGTAATTGAGACTCAAGTATGGCTTCAGGCCCCAAAGGAAGGTGTACTGCCATCTGGTCACCATCAAAGTCGGCGTTGAATGCGGTACATGCGAGTGGGTGAAGCTGAATTGCTTTTCCTTCAATAAGCTTTGGTTGGAAGGCTTGGATACCCAAACGGTGTAATGTGGGTGCACGATTCAAGAGAACAGGATGTCCTTTCAATACATTTTCCAAAATATCCCAAACGACTGGCTCGCGCTTGTCAATAATTTTCTTTGCGGATTTAACCGTTTTAACAATCCCTCTTTCGATGAGTTTACGGATGATGAATGGCTTGTAAAGCTCAGCCGCCATATTCTTAGGCAATCCGCACTCAAAAAGTTTTAATTCTGGACCAACAACGATTACAGAACGTGCAGAATAATCAACTCGTTTTCCTAATAAGTTTTGACGGAAACGACCTTGTTTTCCTTTCAATGAATCAGAAAGGGATTTTAATGGACGGTTAGCGTCAGATTTTACAGCAGAAGACTTACGTGTGTTGTCAAACAACGAGTCAACAGACTCCTGCAACATGCGTTTTTCGTTACGTAAAATAACCTCAGGTGCTTTGATTTCGATCAAGCGCTTGAGTCGGTTGTTACGAATGATAACTCTTCGGTATAAGTCATTTAAATCCGATGTCGCAAAACGACCCCCATCTAGCGGCACTAAAGGACGTAGCTCTGGTGGAATGACAGGAATGGCTTTCATAATCATCCATTCTGGTCGATTTTCACGGTTTTTATTGGCATCGCGTAGTGCCTCAACAACCTGAAGGCGCTTTAAAGCCTCTGTCTTTCGCTGCTTAGATGTTTCATTGTTGGCTTTGTCACGCAACTGGTACGAAAGCGCATCCAAGTCTATACGGCTCAACAACTCAATCAGACACTCTGCACCCATCTTAGCAATAAACTTCTCAGGGTCTGAGTCTTCTAGGTATTGGTTTTCAGTCGGTAGTTTTTCAAGTGTGTTTAAATACTCTTCTTCCGTAAGGAAATCCATTTTCTGCAGAGGCTCTCCCTTTTCGTTTGTTGCATTTCCAGGTTGGATTACCACATAACGCTCGTAATAGATAATCATATCGAGCTTCTTTGAAGGTAGACCTAAGAGGTAGCCAAGCTTGTTTGGAAGCGAACGGAAATACCAAATGTGTGCAACAGGTACGATAAGACTAATATGCCCTACTCGATCTCTTCGCACTTTTTTCTCGGTGACTTCTACCCCACAACGATCACATACGATTCCTTTATATCGGATACGTTTGTACTTTCCACAGGCACATTCAAAATCCTTAATAGGACCAAAAATACGCTCACAAAAGAGACCATCTCTTTCAGGCTTGTGGGTACGATAGTTAATCGTTTCGGGCTTTAAAACTTCACCACGTGACTCTGCGAGAATCGTTTCTGGTGATGAAAGACCAATGGAAATTTTGTTAAAACTAATGGGTTGCGGATTGTCGTTAAATCTTGCCATTTTTTGCTGAATGGATTTAATTATTCTTCTAAACGTATATCGAGTCCAAGACCCTTGAGTTCGTGCATTAACACGTTAAAGGATTCGGGAAGTCCAGGTTTTGGCATCGCTTCTCCTTTTACGATCGTTTCGTATGTTTTTGCACGTCCGACCACGTCATCTGACTTGACCGTTAGTATTTCTTGTAGTGTACTAGAAGCACCATAGGCCTCGAGTGCCCAGACTTCCATTTCACCAAATCGCTGTCCACCAAACTGCGCTTTCCCACCAAGTGGCTGTTGCGTAATGAGTGAGTATGGCCCAATAGAACGTGAGTGCATCTTATCATCCACCATATGACCGAGCTTCAACATGTAGATAACACCTACTGTTGCTGGCTGGTCAAAACGTTCACCTGTTCCTCCGTCATATAAATAGGTATGACCAAATTGTGGAATACCCGCTTCTTTGGAAATCTCATCAACCTGATCGCTTGAAGCGCCGTCAAAAATTGGTGTGGCAAATGTTTTGCCCAGCTTTTGACCTGCCCAACCTAAAACGGTCTCATAGATCTGCCCAATGTTCATTCGTGAAGGCACCCCTAATGGATTTAGAACAATATCAACTGGCGTTCCGTCCTCCAAGAAAGGCATATCTTCTTGACGTACAATTCGAGCTACGATACCTTTGTTACCGTGACGACCTGCCATCTTGTCTCCCACCTTAAGCTTACGCTTTTTGGCAATATAGATCTTAGCCAGTTTCAAAATTCCTGCTGGCAATTCATCTCCAACAGATATTGTGAATTTATCACGACGCAATGCACCTTGTAAATCGTTTTCCTTGATTTTGTAGTTGTGCATCAAATTGTTGACCAAACTGTCAATGTGCTTGTCAACTGTCCAAATTCCGCTCACCAAGTGTGCGTAATCATCAACAGAATTGAGCATTTTTAAGGTAAACTTTTTTCCTTTTGGAAGCACTTCCTCGCCCAGATCATTGAATACCCCCTGACAAGTTTTTCCATTGAGCATAGAAAACAACTTTTCAACAAGTAAAGACTTCAACTCCTTAAACTTGGCTTCGTATTGCTCATCAAGTTCTAAAAGTTCTTGCTTGTCTTGCGTACGGCGACGTTTGTCTTTTACAATACGAGTAAAGAGTTTTTTATCGATCACAACACCTTCGAGTGATGGTGGTGCTTTTAATGATGCATCTTTGACATCACCTGCTTTATCTCCAAAAATTGCGCGAAGTAACTTCTCCTCTGGGGTCGGATCCGATTCTCCTTTTGGAGTGATCTTACCGATAAGAATATCACCTGCTTTTACCTCTGCACCAACGCGAATCATTCCATTCTCGTCGAGGTCCTTAGTCGCTTCCTCACTTACATTTGGAATATCGTTGGTCAATTCTTCCATGCCTAGCTTCGTGTCACGAACCTCCAAAGCATATTCGTCGATATGAATCGAGGTGAAAATGTCATTACGGACAACTTTTTCAGAGATAACAATCGCATCTTCAAAGTTGTATCCTTTCCAAGGCATAAAGGCAACCTTCATGTTTCGCCCTAATGCGAGCTCGCCATTTTGTGTTGCATAACCCTCACATAATACCTGACCTTTTTGCACACGGTCACCGACCTTTACAATTGGTTTTAAGTTGATGGTTGAACCTTGGTTTGTTTTTCTAAACTTAACCAAAGGGTACTCTTTTTCATCAGATTCAAAGCTGATGATTCGATCATCTTCCGTCGAGTTATATTTGATTTTGATCAAGTTAGCGTCGACATAAGTCACAACACCATCGCCTTCTGCGTTGATTAATACGCGTGAATCTTTCGCAACCTGACGTTCGAGGCCTGTACCAACAACGGGTACTTCTGGACGAAGTAATGGTACTGCTTGGCGCATCATGTTGGATCCCATCAATGCACGGTTTGCATCATCGTGCTCAAGGAAAGGAATCAAAGAAGCTGAAATCGAAGCAATCTGATTTGGTGCAACATCCATGTAGTCAATTTGCGATGGCTCAACAACAGGATAATCTGCTTCTGAACGTGCAATGACCTTATCGATGTTGATTTTACCTTCATCGTCTTTAGAAACGTGTGCTTGAGCAAATAGTTTCCCTTCCTCTTCTTCAGCTGAGAGATATTGCATTTCGCTGAAATCGACAACACCTTCATTGACCTTACGGTATGGTGTTTCAATAAATCCAAGGTTATTTACTTTCGCAAAAACACTCAATGAAGAAATCAAACCAATGTTTGGACCTTCAGGCGTTTCGATGGGACACATACGACCATAGTGGGTATAGTGAACGTCACGAACCTCAAAACCAGCACGCTCTCTTGAAAGTCCACCAGGACCGAGTGCGGAAAGTCTTCGTTTGTGTGTAATCTCAGCAAGTGGATTCGTTTGATCCATAAACTGAGAAAGCTGATTGGTACCAAAGAAAGAGTTAATCACAGAGGATAACGTCTTTGCATTAATCAAATCAATAGGCGTAAACACTTCATTATCACGAACATTCATACGCTCACGAATGGTACGAGCCATACGTGAAAGGCCAACACCAAACTGAGAAGAAAGTTGCTCACCTACAGTACGAACACGACGATTCGAAAGGTGATCAATATCATCAATCTCCGATTTAGAGTTGATCAATTCGATCAAATATTTGATAATGGTAATGATATCATCTTTGGTAAGGACTTGTTTGTCCATTTCGATATCAAGACCCAATTTTTTATTCATACGATAACGACCTACTTCCCCGAGGTTGTATCGTTGGTCAGAGAAAAATAGCTTGTCGATGATTCCACGAGCTGTTTCTTCATCTGGCGGTTCTGCGTTACGTAACTGACGATAGATGTGCTCAACAGCTTCTTTCTCAGAGTTTGTTGGATCTTTCTGAAGCGTGTTGTGAATAATCGCATAGTCTGCCGATTCTAGGTCTTCTTTATGTAGGAGAATTGTTTTGGCGTTTGCCTCAACAATTTCGTCAATGTGTTCTTTCTCAAGAATGGTATCACGATCAAGAACAATTTCGTTTCTTTCGATGGAGACAACTTCACCAGTATCTTCATCCACAAAATCCTCAAACCATGTATTCAATACACGTGCTGCTAGCTTTCGACCAAGCACTTTTTTAAGCCCGGTTTTGGAAACTTTAACCTCTTCAGCTAAGTCAAAAATCTCGAGGATGTCCTTATCTCTTTCAAAACCAATCGCACGAAATAAAGTCGTTACAGGTAACTTCTTTTTACGATCGATATATGCATACATTACACTATTGATGTCCGTTGCAAATTCAATCCATGACCCTTTAAAAGGAATAACACGTGCAGAATATAGTTTAGTTCCATTTGCGTGGAAAGACTGTCCAAAGAACACACCAGGTGATCTGTGCAATTGAGAAACAACGATCCTTTCAGCGCCGTTGATTACAAAAGTACCACTAGGTGTCATGTAGGGAATTGTCCCTAAGAAAACATCTTGAACTATGGTTTCAAAATCCTCATGCTCTGGATCCGTACAATAGAGTTTTAGGCGTGCTTTGAGTGGCACACTATATGTCAGACCACGTTCGATGCATTCAATAATAGAATATCGAGGTGGGTCAACAAAATAATCTAGGAACTCAAGTACAAATTGATTTCGTGTGTCCGAAATAGGGAAATTCTCTTTAAAAGTGTTAAAGAGCCCTTCGTTATCACGTTCACTTGATTTCGTTTCAAGTTGAAAAAAATCTTGAAAAGATTGGATTTGTATGTCCAGGAAATCAGGGTAATCCGGCGTTTTAGCAGCCGAGGAAAAATTGAGTCTTTCAGCAGTAATAGACATGAACAAAAATATGTTTAAAACAAAAAATTAATACAGCAGTGCTGCTATCGTTTATAAAAACGAAGCTAAGGCCAACGGAAAATCCGTGGCCTTAGTTATATATCGTGAGGTAGTGTTTATTTTAACTCTACCTCTGCTCCAGCTTCTTCCAAAGAAGTTTTTAGGCCTTCTGCTTCGTCTTTGGCTACACCTTCCTTAACAGGACTTGGTGCGTTATCAACCAACTCTTTAGCTTCTTTTAAGCCAAGGCCAGTTAATTCTTTAACCAATTTAACGATAGCAAGCTTAGAACCACCAGCTGCTTTGAGAATGACGTCAAATTCTGACTGTTCTTCTCCTCCAGCGTCTCCGCCTCCAGCAGCAGGACCAGCAGCAACTGCAACTGCAGCTGCAGCAGGCTCAATGCCATACTCTTCTTTTAAAATTTCTGCCAACTCGTTCACTTCTTTTACTGTGAGGTTGACCAACTGTTCTGCAAAATCTTTTAAATCTGCCATTTTGAACGTATTTATAATAAAGTTATGTTAACAATTTTATGCTTCCTTTTCAGAAAGCGTTTTTATAATTCCAGCGAGGGCTCCACCACTTGACTGAAGTGCAGAAACCACATTTTTTGCAGGAGATTGAAGTAGAGAAATAATCTCCCCAATCAATTCTTCCTTAGACTTGATGTTGACAAGAGCCTCTATTTGGTCGTCGCCCAAATAAACCGCTTCTTCGATATAAGCACCCTTCAAAATCGGACGATCCGATTTTTTACGGAAGTCTTTGATCACTTTAGCTGGTGTATTACCGACTTCAGAAAACATCATTGCTGTGTTTCCTTTGAGTACACCAGTGAGGTCACCAAATTCTTTGTCAGAAGCTTCCATGGCCTTGGCCAACAATGTGTTCTTAACAACTGTCAGCTTCACACCGGCTTTAAAACAAGCGCGACGTAAATTTGACGTCGTTGAAGCATCTAAATCCGAAACATCTGTCAAATAGATGTTTTGATTTTCAGCCAACTTTGCTGTTAAATCATCGATAGCTTGTACTTTATCTTCTTTAGTCATAATTTAAATTTAGCTATCCGTTATACATTTTTAAATTCCACAGGGATACCTGGACTCATTGTACTAGACAAGGAAACGCTTTTGATATATGCCCCTTTTGAGCTCGACGGCTTAAGCTTGACCAATGTTTGCATAAGCTCATTGGCGTTACCTAAAATTTTGTCAGCATCAAAAGATGCTTTTCCTATAGAAGCATGCACGATGCCTGTTTTGTCTACTTTAAAGTCGATCTTACCGCCTTTTACGTCGCTTACAGCTTTACCAATATCCATAGTAACGGTACCCGTTTTTGGATTTGGCATTAAACCACGAGGGCCAAGTACACGACCTAAAGGTCCCAACTTACCCATTACGCTCGGCATGGTAACGATAACATCAATGTCTGTCCATCCATCTTTGATTTTTTGCAGATATTCATCGAGTCCCACAAAATCGGCGCCAGCTTCTTTCGCTTCGGCTTCCTTATCTGGAGTTACCAAAGCCAAAACTTTAACCGTTTTACCTGTTCCGTGAGGGAGCGTTACAACACCACGTACCATTTGATCGGCCTTGCGAGGATCTACACCCAAGCGTATAGCCAAATCAACTGATGCATCAAATTTGGTGGTCGTAATCTCTTTAACCAACGATGCAGCATCTGCCAAGGAATACAAAGAATCACGGTCAATCTTAGACAGTGCTTCTTTTCTTTTTTTGGAAATTTTTGCCATTGTTTTTCAATTCAAGGTTAAAAAGGAGCCTGACCTTTTACTGTTAGACCCATTGATCTTGCGGTTCCAGCAACCATTTTCATGGCTGACTCAACCGTAAATGCATTTAAATCTTGCATTTTATCTTCAGCGATGTTGCGAACTTGATCCCAAGTTACACTTGCTACTTTGCTTCGGTTGGGTTCCCCTGATCCTTTTTTAACCTTTGCGGCTTCCATGAGTTGAACGGCTGCAGGTGGCGTCTTTACAACAAAATCAAATGATTTATCTGCATAGACAGAGATCACAACTGGTAAAACCTTACCAGCTTTATCTTGGGATCTAGCATTGAACTGCTTACAGAACTCCATGATATTCACTCCCGCGGCACCTAAAGCGGGTCCAACCGGTGGCGATGGATTCGCAGCACCTCCCCTAACTTGTAGCTTTACTACTTTACTTACTTCTTTTGCCATTGTTTAAACTAATTGATCTCGCCGCAAGGAAGCTGCTTTGAAATCGGATAATTGTAACACTTAAATTTTTTCAACTTGCATGTAAGAAAGCTCCAGTGGGGTCTTGCGACCAAATATTTTCACCATAACTTCCAACTTGCGTTTTTCTTCATTAATCTTTTCTATCGTTCCATTGAAACCATTAAATGGACCATCTATAACTTTAATGGTCTCAGACAATGTAAATGGAATCGAAACATTCTCTGTTTGAACAGCTAATTCATCAACCTTACCTAACATACGATTCACCTCCGCAGCGCGAAGAGGAACGGGTTCGCCGCCTTTGGTTTCACCCAAAAATCCTATAACATTTGTAATAGATCGAATCACGTGAGGTACTTCTCCAGAGAGATTGGCTTTCACCATTATGTAACCGGGGAAGAACACACGTTCTTTGTTAATTTTTTTTCCTTTACGAATTTGAATGACCTTTTCAGTAGGAACTAGAACATCCTCAACAAAATCAGCCAATCCGTGTCTTTCGATTTCGGATTCGATATAATTCTTAATCTTATTTTCCTGACCACTTACAGCCCGAACAACATACCACTTTTTTGTATCTGTATCTGTCATTTGTACTGCTTATTTGATGAGTTCAAAATAAAATTTTATAACACGTGAAAGTACAGTATCGGCACCCCATATGGCAAGGGAAAAAAGAATTGAAAAAACAATGACTACTGTCGTGAGTCTTTGCAATTCAGACGATGAAGTCCAAGTCACATGCTTTCTTAATTCCTCAAAAGAGTCTTTCACATATTGAATCATAGCAAAACTAACTATTGCACGGGTTGAGAGGCTCGAACTCCCGACACCTGGTTTTGGAGACCAGTGCTCTACCAACTGAGCTAAACCCGTCTCTGTTGGTGTTCGCGCTTCTGTACCTAACTAAACGAAGTCCGATACACCTAAATTAAAACTGTTACAAAAGGTGTCACACATGTGCATGACACCTTATATAATGAACGTATAAATGTTTTTAGTCTAGAATTTCTGTTACCTGACCAGCTCCTACAGTACGACCACCTTCACGGATAGCAAATCGTAAACCTACGCTTAATGCGATCGGCGAAATCAAATCTACTTCGATAGTAAGGTTGTCACCAGGCATTACCATTTCAACTCCGCTAGGAAGATTGATGTTACCAGTAACGTCTGTTGTACGAACATAAAACTGAGGACGGTAGTTGTTGTGGAATGGCGTATGACGTCCACCCTCTTCCTTTTTAAGGATATATACCTCAGCTTTGAACTTGGCGTGTGGTGTAACAGAGCCAGGCTTACAAATTACCATACCTCTTTTAATATCAGTTTTCTCGATACCACGTAGCAAAATACCTACGTTATCACCCGCTTCACCGCGATCTAATATTTTACGGAACATCTCAACACCAGTAATTGTAGAGACTAATTTCTCAGCTCCCATACCAATGATATCAACGACATCTCCTGTGTTTGCAACACCAGTCTCAATACGACCAGTTGCTACAGTACCACGACCAGTGATCGAAAATACATCCTCAATTGGCATCAAGAAATCTTTATCAACATCACGTTTTGGCAATTCGATCCAGCTATCAACCTCTTCCATGAGTTTCATGACTGAGTCAACCCACTTTTGCTCACCGTTTAGAGCGCCAAGAGCAGATCCAAGAATAACAGGACCATTGTCACCATCATAGTCATAAAAACTTAACAACTCACGTACTTCCATCTCGACGAGTTCAAGTAATTCCTCGTCATCAACCATATCAGCTTTGTTTAGAAATACAACAATACGTGGAACGCCAACCTGACGTCCAAGTAAGATGTGCTCGCGCGTTTGTGGCATTGGACCATCAGTTGCAGCAACGACAAGGATTGCTCCGTCCATCTGTGCAGCACCAGTAACCATGTTTTTTACATAGTCGGCGTGACCAGGACAGTCAACGTGTGCATAGTGGCGATTTGCCGTTTGATATTCTACGTGAGAAGTATTGATTGTAATACCTCTTTCTTTTTCCTCAGGTGCATTATCAATCTGATCAAAGCTTCTCGCCTCAGAGAATCCAGCGTCAGCTAATACTTTAGTGATTGCAGCCGTAAGGGTTGTTTTTCCGTGATCGACGTGTCCAATTGTACCAATGTTTAGGTGGGGTTTCGACCGATCAAAAGTTTCCTTTGCCATAATATCTTTAGTTTATGCTTTTAAAATGAGCGCAAATATAATTATTTATTCCTAACAAAACCTAAGCTAATCATAAAATTTCTATTTTTTTTACTTCTTACAAGTCGAAAAATCCAATGGGGTAGATTTACAAGTTGTCAGAATCATTAACATGATCGAATTTTAGACTTTATGAAATCGCCATATTGTTGTCGCAATGAACATGAAACAAAGACTCGTGGAATAAATAATGAAAGATGCTTTTTTATTTAGGCTTCTTATTTATAAAATGTTTCCATAAAATAACAATGAAGGGGTACATACTGCAAAAAACTCTCAAAGATATAGGCGCTATACTCGTATTAAAAATAGCCCAAGAGACAAAAAAGCAGTTGGTTTAAAGCTTGTTTATGATATCAAAAAATGATGGATTATTGTGTAAGTAGCTGAAAATTAGTGAGCCAATGACGAGATTTGAACTCGTGACCTCTTCCTTACCAAGGAAACGCTCTACCCCTGAGCTACATCGGCAGTGCTGGTCGTTAGGTGTGACCTTGTTGAGCGGGAGACCGGGTTCGAACCGGCGACATTCAGCTTGGAAGGCTGACGCTCTACCAACTGAGCTACTCCCGCAATTATATAATTCTTTGGTGGGGAGAGCAGGATTCGAACCTGCGAAGGTAAAAACCAACAGATTTACAGTCTGTCCTCGTTGGCCGCTTGAGTATCTCCCCGTTATGTCAATGATCAATTTTATTAGAGCCGATGGAGGGACTCGAACCCACGACCTGCTGATTACAAATCAGCTGCTCTAGCCAGCTGAGCTACATCGGCAAAAAAATCCCGCTCAAAAGCGGATTGCAAATGTATCTATTTATTTTTTTTTAATCAAAGCATTTTGTGACCAAAAATAAAAATATCAAATACGCGTTTTTTCTTTTCGGCGTTTTAACAACCTTTCTGCCGTCGAAGCAGCTAAATCTAGCGCTTTTTCAAAGGCATCACTTTTTTTACCCACAACCACGTCATCTCCTGGAATATGTACTCGAAGTTCTACCGCTTTGTTTGTCTGACTCGACGGATTGTCGAGATTGAGGTACAAATCAATGCTTATAATATGGTTGTGGTACAGGCTGAGCTTTGATAATCGCTTGTCGATATATGTTTTCAAATTTGAATTCATTGAAAAATGGACGGTCTGAATATTTATTTTCATATTGTAAGGGTTTGTGCCCAGCGGCTATGCGCGCGGGTGGGCGGTTATGTAATCTTGTTTCATTTTAGGAAGTTGCACCTTAGCATATATCTGAGTAGAAGACAAGCTTTTATGTCCTAAAATTTCTTTAATACTGTTGATGTCTGCGCCCCGATTGAGCAGATGCGTCGCAAAAGTGTGGCGCAATACATGTGGACTGACCTTTTGTTTTGTCGATACTTTTGAAAGGTAGCTAGTCACACACTTGTACACGTATGATGGGTTCAGTGCCTTACCCTTTGTGTTGAAAAACAACAAATTTGTTGATGAAGCATTCGCCTCAGCATTCCGAAAAGTCAAATAAGCATCAATGCGTTTCACAACTTTTGGTAGTAAGGGGATCAAACGCATCTTGTTGCGCTTACCAACAACACGCCATTGCGCACTGATACTGTCATAAGCGTCAAGATTGAGGGAAAGGAGTTCAGAACGTCTTATTCCTGTTGTATACAACAACTCCAATATCAACGCATCTCGTGCACCAGTATAATCTTTGTCGTCGTACATGTCAAAAACCGCGCGGAATTCTGTTTCCGTCAAAGGAACAACTAATTTTGGAGTGGCTTTGAGCTGGCGATGGAACTGCATAGGTGAATGCTTGATTTGACCCACTTTTTGAAGAAAACCAAAATAGGTCTTCAGCACCGAACACTTCCTATTGATCGTTTGATTTTTTCGACCTTCTTTTGATAAATACACAATCCAGTCACGAATCATTGGATAATGAACTTGTGAAAGGTCTGTGAGGTCATAGTTGGACTTGCAAAAAGCAGCAAAAGATTTTAGGTCTGCTCGGTAAGCGTGTTGCGTATGTGGAGAAAATCTTTTCTCAAGAGTTATATAATTAATAAATGGGGTGAAAGACATATCACAAACTAAAACATCGAACACAAGTTAATAAAAACTCATGTTCGATGCAATATTTTTAGCGTATATCTAGCTTGCTATATATCTTCTTTGTCTCGAAGTTTTTGTATATACTGTGCTTTTTGAACTTCAGCTCGACGAGCTACAGAAGGTTTGGTAAATGTTTTGCGCTCACGCTGTTGACGCATCCCACCAGTTCTATCAAATTTTCTTTTAAAGCGCTTTAGGGCGCGATCGATATTTTCTCCGTCTTTAATTGGTATTATTAGCATAGTCCTAAACCTCCTCTCTTTAGTATTGGGTGCAAATATAAGTTTAATTTACTTTTCGGCAACTCTTTATTTTAAAATTTGCTTTGCGATGACCACTTTTTGAATTTCAGAAGTCCCCTCACCAATGGTGCAGAGTTTAGAGTCGCGATAAAATTTTTCAACAGGAAACTCTTTAGAGTATCCATAGCCCCCAAAAACTTGCACAGCTTCGTTTGCGATATGCACACAAGCTTCTGAAGCAAAAAGCTTACACATGGCGCTTTGCTTAGTCATTTTCTTGCCCTCGTTAATAAGTTGACTAGCTTGTTGGGTCAACAATTCAGCCGCTTCAATATTGGTTGCCATATCGGCAAGCTTAAATGATATACCCTGGAAACTGCTTATTGGCTTGCCAAACTGCACACGTTCTTTGGCATATTTCACAGCCGCCTCGTAAGCGCCGCGAGCAACCCCCAGCGAGAGAGCTGCAATAGAAATTCTCCCACCATCTAAAATTTTCATTGATTGAATAAACCCATCTCCGACTTCACCAAGTCGATTTTCGTCAGGAATTCGGCACTGATCAAAAATAAGTTCTGCGGTTTCTGACGCACGCATTCCCAGTTTGTTCTCTTTTTTTCCTGATGTGAACCCTGGTGTTCCGCGCTCAATAACAAAAGCCGTCATGCCATGACTGTCCCCTTTTTCTCCAGTTCTAAAAATAACAACTGCAACATCAGAAGATATCCCATGTGTAATAAAGTTTTTTGTGCCATTTAAAATCCAATTATCACCATTTTTAACAGCCGTTGAGTTCATGCCACCAGCGTCTGACCCTGTATTGTGCTCCGTCAAACCCCAAGCACCGATCCAATCGCCAGAAGCTAGCTTAGGAAGCCATTGTAGTTTTTGAAATTCCGTTCCGAATTTAAGAATGTGATTGGTCGCCAAGGAGTTGTGCGCAGCGATTGACAAACCTATGGATGGGTCTACTTTTGAAATCTCTTGAACCACAGCAACATATTCATGGTACCCAAATCCCGATCCACCATAGGCCTCAGGAACAAGCATACCTAAAAAACCAAACGAACCAGCTTTCTTCATAACCTCCACAGGAAAGTGCTGCGCTTCATCCCATTCCATCACGTGAGGCAAGATGAATTGTTGCGCAAAATCACGCGCTGAGTCCGCAACCAGCTGTTTTATTTCTAAAGTGGGATCTATCATAGTAAAGTAGAAAGTTTTTAGAATTTATTCTTCTTTTATTTATTGTACAAATATAAGGCAATTCTAGCAATGCGGATACTATCCAATTCAAAATTATCAGCGATAGAATGCCAATAATCTATGTGACCAGTATGGGTGCGATGCGCAACAATTCTACTTGCCAAACTGTAACCGATATAATGGTTTGATGCCAATTCTGACACTGTTGCAAAATTGATGTCTAGCTTTTGGTTTGACGGAACAGAATCCAGAGTAAAAGAATGCCATAGGTTGGTCAGGACGGCTTTGTCAATTCCCCAGACATCACTAAGTTGATCTTTCGCCAAAAATCCGCCGAGGGTCGTGCGCAAATCAATGATGCGAGACGACAAGGAAGGACCAATTCCATAGACCTGCTCAAGTTCAACAGCAGTAGCAAGGTTAAGCTGTTTTTTTGGGCGATTTTCTCGTTGAAAATTGGGATGGAATATTCTCTTGGACAGCTTTACTAAAGGCTCTATCTTTTGCCATACCGAATCTGGAACATCAATGTACTGTTTAAACACATTGACGGAGTTAAAATATTTCTTATGCGCAACACGTGATTTGATAGAGTCGACCAAGAACTTAGGGAGCTCCAATCGATATGCCTGCCACTCATTCAGGAAGTTTGGATTAAAAGGGTATATGGTGTCTTTTGACGTGGTGTGTTGAGACAAAGAATCATGGCGCGCTATTCCATCGTTTAGGAAAGTTGAAAGCAATACTTCTGTT
>Ga0115572_10000774_pt1 | contig 26457 bp, 6 predicted proteins | sample COGITO_mtgs_1206_FD_88681 | JGI IMG/M metagenome (GOLD analysis project Ga0115572, IMG submission 88681) | Pelagic marine microbial communities from North Sea - COGITO_mtgs_120607 | ecosystem: Environmental > Aquatic > Marine > Epipelagic | place: Germany:Helgoland, sampling site Kabeltonne... | reverse complement strand
CAACAATAAATCTATCAGTAGTAATCGACGATGCTAAAGATTCTAAACCTTGTATATATGCTTCTTCAATTTTATCAGCAGTAGCAGCATTAGCTTCATAATCACCAATTACAAATTCATCAATTGCAACAGATGTACCAACTTGATGCGAACGTAGACGCATCAAGTCTATATAAAGATCTTCATAATCTTGAGCTGAAACTTTACTAGCATTTTCAATAGCATTTGCTGCACGAGAACCAACAACACTGTTTGTGCTAAAACTTTGTCCATAGCCATAAGAAGGAGTTACTGCGGCAGAAGTACCAAGTATTAAATTTGTTTCATTTCTAAGTGTGTTATATCTGCTGGCTAGTATTGTTGTTGGCATTTATCATCTCTTTGCTATAACGTATTTATTTAAAAAATAATGCAAACACAAATGATTTGATTATGCTAGTGCTGTGGTATTAAAATATGTCGGGGCTACTACTGTTACGTCGGAATTTGCACGATAATGCTGAATTGTGCTTTCAAGTCTACCGTCTACATTATTATCTACATTATTATCTACAACTACATCATTAAATTCAATTCTAAACATAATACGAGTATCAATATCTGAACGTGCTTTAACAGTATAGATGTTGCCAGCATATACAGCACTATATGTTCCACTACCAATTTTTTGATATATGTCTTGATATGAACTTGTTAAATTATAATTACCGATAGATGTGCCGCCGCCAGCTGTTGACACAGTTGCATTTGATCCAAACTTAATTGTGCCAATTTGTGAACACAATTGAGTCCAATCAAGTCCTTTTGGAGTAGATGCGCCAGAGTTGTTTGCACTTACTCTAATTTCGCCGCCTGTATTAAAGAAAAATCGTTTTTCTTCCGCTGAACTGAATGTAACTGCTACTTCATGTACAATTAACCCATTCCAATTACTAGACCTAGCACTTGATATTGCAGGCTCTAATGCTGCTTGACTTGGATGCATTATTGCTTTATCTGTTTGCACTTGCGTCATAAGTGTTTCAAAGTCTACAACGCCTTTTTTGAGGCCGTCTGGATCAATACTTATTACTCCTGCGTCATTAATAAAGTTACTAGTGTTTTCTGCAACTATGTTTAAGTTTTGTATAACTTGTGCTATACCAATATCGCCAGGTCCTACTTGATGCACTCTTGCAGCAAGGATATCTGTATATATAGCATTCATATCGGCAGCTTCAATAACGTCTCCGGTATTGTTAACAGGACTACTAGTAACTGTTTGTCCGTAGCCGTTTTGTCCTGAGCCGTTACCTAGTATAAGTGCAATACTAGATTGTAGATTATTAATTCGTGCTGCTGTAATATCTGCCATTTTTTATACCTTAAGTACGCATTCTACTAATTTTTCTTCTACTGAATCGTTTGACGCAAGTGCAATTCCTACCATTGCTGTTGTTGAAATAGTTGTACATACGCCATCTGCCATTGCATAAACTACATCGCCTTTTCTAACTGCACCCTTTACTCTTACAGGTAAACGTCCTTTAAGTCCGATGTATTGTCCTTCTGCTTCACTGTTCATCATATATGCCGGATCAGTTGAAACAACACCAATACAGTGATTACTTGCACTTGCTGGTTCTACTTCATGATCTTCATGTGTGCATACTGATACTGCTGTACCTGCTGGCAATTCTGTTTCTGTTGTGTATTTTTCTGCTAAATCAGCATAACGTGCTTGTGTTGCAATACCCTGGAATAAGTTTGCTGCAACGTTGCCAGTGCCGTCTCTAACCACAACTGTATTATTTGACGCACTTGCATTTGCAAGTCGAGGATTAGATCCTTCCATTAATGCAGTTGCTTCAGCTGCTCTTCCTGCAAAATTAGTTGCATATACAGTTGACCATTTTAAATCAGTAGTACCTAACGTAAATGTATTAGATTCTGCGGGAGTTATACCCATGACGTTGTTTGTTTCAGTGACCGAAGCAACATGTGTTAGTACGCCTGCACCACTAGTAATTTTTAATTTAATATCTCCATTATTAGTAATGTTTTGAATTACACCATCGAAGCCATTTGTATCAATTTTAAATTGAAAATCTTGCGAAGCGCCAACTAAAATTCCGTCATCAGTTTGTGCTTCGATTGTACTTAAAAATACAGTACTTGCTCCGCCAGTTTGTACAAAATTTGCTGCTGCAATGCCGCCTAGCTTTTCAGCGTTTGTTACAGTACCGTGGAATCTATCAGTTGTACTTGTAACTCCAGCAGTTGCTAGTTTAGTATTTCTTAGAGTAACACCTTTGTTAATTCTATCATAGCCTTGTGAAATTAGTGCTGTCTGGCTTGCATTTAAATCAAACTGCGTTGGACTTACAACAAAAATTGTTTCGTCTTCAATAACAGCAGCAATTAATCCTCTTGTTGCACTAGTGGTGTCAAGAACTTCAAGGCTGGTCATTTGGGTTACGCCTTCGCCTGCGTTCTGAGGTCCTATAAGTACAAAACTTGTACCGTTGTATACATATAATTGATCATTGCCACTGTCCCACCAAAAGTCGCCAATAGCTAAACCAGTTGGTTCAGTTGCTCCAATTTCGGCACCACCTGTTGTACGCCACTGTGTGCCGTCATAAAATTTTAATTTACTTGTACCACTATCAAACCAGACTTGACCGCTAATTGGTCTAGCTGGTTGATTTGCTCCGCTAAAGTTTTCAAGCAAAAACAAAAAGTTTTCATTTTGTATTTCGCCGTATCCTGCGTAGTTTTTACCGATGAATTTAAGGTCAGTTGTTTGATCAACTGTACCATCTTCCACTGTAGTTAACAGTGTGTTGTTATATCTGTCTATTGCATATGCCATTATTGTGTAACCCCTAGTGCTATTATATTATTTATCGTTTTTCTTAGTACGCTGTAGTTGACTGGTGTGCCCAACCTGTTCCGCTTGATTTATATGTCATTAGTGTTCTTGCAGGAGTCAGAATAACATTACCGCTTGCTCCTTCAGCAGCAAAAACAATGTCCTGTACTACTGATTCATTTTCTGTACCATTTGCATCAACTGCAATATAACTTACAACTTTTGCACTTTCTACATCCACGCCTTCAACTGTTGCTCCAGCATATGATGTTGTGTGTATACGTGCAAGTTTATTAGTGTTTAGTGTTGCTGACGGATACATGTCATTTAAATATGTCGCAATGGCATTTTCTAGCGTTGCACCAGTACCTAAACCTGTAACGTCCATACTAAATGCTAATGGTTCTGTAGCTATTTCTTCATCTACATACTCTTTAGTTGCAACAGTGCCAGCTGTTGATTCTGTTATACTTAATCTTGCTGCTTCTCTTGCGCTAATAGCCTTAGCAACACCAGTAATTTTTTGCGTATCAGTAATATTAATGTCGCCGCCACCAGTTATAGCAATGCCATTTGTTGATATAAATGCCATATCATTCGTCGAAGTTATAGTCTTACCATTAATTGCAATTTCATCAACCTGAAGTTGTGTAAGCGTACCAATTCTGTCTAAATCAAGTGCTTTAGTAACATTAACTAATGTATCATTAGTAAGTTTATCTACACCTCCGATTTTATAAGTTAAATTAACGTTTGATAAGTCAAAGTTTACATTTGAAGTAAACGAATTTGTAGCATTTTTCCAAATTAGGTCTTTACTGCCATTACTACTATTAACACTAATGCCTGATTCGTCTGCTTGTGCATCTGTAAGTTCTGTACTATCGTTTAGTACGCCGATTTCTATAATCTTATCTTGAACTCTTAGAGTTTGCACATCTAATGCAACTCTTGAGCCTTCGACAACTAAGTCTCCGGTAACTCTTAAATCACCTTCTACATCTAATGTGTATTCTGGAAGTCTGTTGGTTGTAAAAATACCTACTCTAGCGGTACTTGCATCCACATAAATTGCATCTACTGAAATAGCTCCAAAAGCACTCGATTTAACTCTTAAACTTAAATCGTGATCTGTAAGTTGATTTTCAATATAAAAGCGTGGACCAACAACTTTTTGTACATTGTTTTGTGATAATCCAATTGTTAAACCACCTGAGTTTTGAATTGTTAATGTGCCAGTTGTAATACCGCTTGCTGTTGATGGAAGGAAACTGTCAGCAGTTCTAACTACGCCGCCTGCTGTAACAAGTGCGTTTGCAGAATCTGCAATACCTCTATACTTAAAGTTAGCAGTATCAATTATGTTGTATCCTACACGAATGATGCCGTCTGGATTTGATGCTGTAACTAATCCTAAAATACGCTGTGCATAAATTGGAGTAAATTCAATTGCACTAATTACAGCTGAAAGTGTGCCGCCTACATATAAATTTGTCACAGTACGTGAACGACTTTGTTGATCAAGTATACTACCTATTTCAAATCCACTTTTACCCTGGGACTCTGTATATTGTGGACCCATTAGCATTAGATCGGTCCCATCAAATGCATAAACTTGATTGTTTAGATTATCAATCCATAAATCTCCTGCAACCATTTGAGGACGAGTATTTGCAACTATTGGACCTCCACTTGATTTCCACACTGTGCCGTTATATACTTGCAATCTTTGATCGGTACTATCCCACCATAGCTGCCCAGTTAGTGGATTACTTGGAGCTGCTGTATTTGAAAAATTTTCTAATAATTTTATAAAGTTTTCGTTAAAGTATTCACCGTAACCACTGTAGTTTCTACCAACTAATGTAAGGTTTGTACTAGCAGTATCAATTTGACCATCAATTAAATCTAGTAGCAATGTTCCGTCTGTTTTGTTTAGTTGATAACTCATGTTACTCTCCAGTGTAGATAATATAGTTGACTGCTAAGAAAGGATTCATAACATCGATTGGTGCGCCTAATGTTGCATCTGTTTTGATGCCGCCGCTCGATGCAATTCCTTGTGTTCCGCCTAATCCTGGCTCAATAGGCAATGTAATTGCATTATCATCAACAGGTTCGCCTGCTCCAACTCTAACACCATAAAATTGTGTTCCGCTAGCGCCTTCTAAATCATGCTCGTGTTCTGGTAAATTGTCAGTTGCAATTACGTTTGTCTCTGATCCAGCGTTGCCGCCGATTGCGTCCGCTGCAAGATTTGTAACTCTGTTTGCGCTTGGGCCGCCCATATTATCAAGACCTAATGCAAATCTGCCTCTAAAGTCTGGTAATGTAAATTTAGCAACGCCGTTATCACTAACTAAACTAGCATCTTTGAAGTTATGCTGAATAGCAGCCCATAATGCATTGTAATCAGATTTATTAATTTCTTGACCATCACATAATAACCATCCTTCTGGAGCTTCTTGTCCACCAAATGGCATCATTGCGCCTGCTGGTACTAGCGGTATTGTCTTTAAGAAGTTACGCTTTGTAATTCTCTTTACACCAGTAGTGCCAGTTGTTACATTTAATAATAATTCATCTGCGTTTTCTGCATCATAAGTAACTTCTTTGTTACTAATAAAACTATTAGCAATACTTACTGAGAATGTCTTAGTGCTGCCGCCTGTTTGTCCGTCAAATTCAAAACTATTTGGTTCAACATCGCCGCTCAGTGCAAAAGTAGTAGCACTTGCTAGTCTATCAGCACTACCTGCTCGTCCACTAACTGTACCACTTACGTTACCTTGTATATTTCCAAAGAATGTAGTAGCATGTATTTGTTCGTATTTGTTAATTGGTGTACCGATATTTCGTATACTATTACCGTCAGGTATAATATTTCCTGTTTGTAGTATGCCAGCTATAACAACATCGCCGCCAATATATGCATCTAATGAAATTCCAATTCCGCCTGTTGTAGTAATACTTCCTGTGCCAATTGACGAAGAATTTATAGTACTTGTAACATTTAACACACCAGTTTCTGCTTCGCCTGTTTTAGGTGATATTTTAATATTTCCTTGGACATCAATTGTTTGTTCTGGTGCAGCATTGTTAAATCCAACATTGCCGTCACTATTAATACTCATAACTGTTGGTGTTAAGTTTCCGTTACGCATTTTAACGTCAATACTCGATCCGCTTGTGTTATGTTGTATAACTCCGGTTTCGCCATCAATTCCTAAACTTAACTGTCCGCCTGTACCAATTTTAATACCGTCATTGCTTTTAACACTTAGTTGAAAATCTGTGCTACTTGCAGCATTACCTCTTAGGAAATTACTTGCAGGAATTACTGTATTACCAACAACTAGTGCTTCTGCTTTTTCTGCTGTTCCAAAATACTTTAGTGCCTGTAATCCAACAATTGCTTCATCTGCAATATTCATACCAGGATTAATGCCTGTTCTAAATCCTTTAATCGAGATTTTTGGAATGAATGATTGACTACTAATAATAATTACAGGCTGGTCTTCGACTTTGATTGCAAGAACGTTGTATGTTACATCATCTGTGCCTACAATTGCTTGCGATTGTGCGCCTGTTAGTAGTCCGTCACTAAAGTCCGGTCCAACTAGTACCCATGCGCTGCCTGTAAACAAATATAGCTGTTGGCTTTCTGTGTTAACCCACAAGTCGCCTGCACTAGAGTTTGCAACTGCTGGTGCTGCGCTGGCTTTTTTAAGTCCGCCGCTGGCAACCCAATTTGTACCGTCATACACTTTAAGTTGATCAACACCCTGTGTGCTATCATACCAAAGTTGTCCTTCGACTGGACGTACTGGTGATGTTGTGTTTGCAAAGTTTTCTAATAGATGTAAGAAATTAGTATTTACAGCAGAACCGTATCCTGTTTCGCCGCGGCCTGGAAATTTTAATGTAGTTTCTTCGTTGGTAACATTATCAACAACAGTAATAGATCCTTTATTAACAGTGTCAGTGTAGTTTATTGTATATGGCATATTCTACTCCTTAACCTGCTAAACTTTGGACACGAACAGTATAATCAATTTGGATTAATCTGTTAAGTGATTTTTGTACTGGATGAAAAATAACGTGTGTAATTAATCTGCCTGTTCCAGAAGAACTATAACTACGCAATCCAAGTTCATCAAATACATAAGGACTGTCTGTTGCACTTGCAGTATCAAATGCGTCCTGTCCATTAGGCTCGCCATAGTCTAGCAAACAACTTACAACAATATCAGTATAGTTTGTGCCGCTTACATGCCTAGTTTCTAGTTTATTTCTTGCAGGATCAGTGTTGTTTACACTTCTGTCATCAACAACCTTAGTATAGGTTTGGTTGTATAGACTTGCATTTGTTCCTGTGCTGTTAGGTGTTAGATACGTAATAATACCTGTTGGATCAACGCTTGTGCCGCCGTTGCCAAAGCTCATTTCATATATAAAGCCTGCACCTGCATTAGACAAACTTTCAGCAAGTGCAATACTCATATTTTCATAGTGAATTGCATTGCGCTTGTCAATGTATACCTTTTGTGATTCAGGGTCAAATATTTTGATGTGTCCCTGAACTAATACTCCGTTTGTGTCTTGCATATTATCGCTCATTTATTTTTCCTATACTGTATTTATTCAGGTAGCTCAGTTGTTGCTGCACGTAAGAATCTTGCAATTGAATTTTCTGTATCACCTAATGATTCTCCGAAAGTTGTCCAACTTTGGCCTACTTTTTTAACTACTGTTACTCTTACATCCTTTTCTGGTGTTGCAAGTAATGTAATTGTATTAGTATTTGCGTCAAAAGTAAAGTCTGCTGCAACAATAGTATCGCCTTCTGGACTATCCAATGCTGTTACAGGATTAAACACATCAATTGCTGTCTTACGCATACGCACACCGCCCACAAACACTTCAATCTCATTAATTGATGCTACTGGGTAGCCAATCTCAAACGTTGCTGTAGCGCCGTCTGCTGTAGTGTTGTGCGCCAGTGTCCTATCTTTGTATGGAACAGTTTTACTTATGTTCTGATCAAAAACCTTAGTACTAATTGCATATGTATCCTTAACTCCAGTACCTAATGTACCTCTACGAAGTTGACGTAATGTGTTTTCTTCTTTAACAAAGTATTCAATACGCTCGCCATCAATAAAGATTACACCTGGCAAGTTTTGTCCTTTGTTTGGTTCACTTAGGCTAGACCCGTCTACAAGCTCAATTCTTAAATCATAGTAATTTAATGTTTGTGCAAGTGTAGAAGCAGATGTTTCAAGACGCTTAAAGTGTGTTCTATTAAGCATATCCTTAAACTGCCTATATGCAAACTTAGGCTTACTAACAGGAGCAGTAAAGTGTATAATGTCAATAACATCATCTGCTGCTGGCTGTCTAACTAGTTGCACTTTCATTCTATCGTCTGTAATATAATAATCTACACTAGGTGTTAGTAGTTCACCGTTTACACTTACCCATACATACTGTGCATCAACAGCAGGTTTACGTAGTTTAATTTCACCTACAGTTGTTCTACGATATGTAACATAGTCAATATCGTCTGGTATTAAAGTAGTTCTTTCTACTACATCATAATTAATACGCTCAATGCCTAATAAATCATGATTAGTAAACTGAATTACTTCTATTACTGCGCCGTCTACTGGAGCAGTGTCTAAAGTAATTGTAGTTCCGTTAAGCTGATAGTCTCCGTCTGTAATTACATACATTTCAAGTAAATCGCCCGGTGATCCTACTTCGTCTGCTAATATAATACTACTATTTGCAATTTCAAAACGCCATTGTGTCGGTGTTACAATTTCAGAACCGTTTAAAAATATTTTAATATCAGCGACATCTAAACTGCCTGCTGGCATTTGGAATATCTCTAATGGAAATTCTCTTTGACTATTTGCAGGAATTGTATACTGAATATTATATCCTGCATTTAGTATTTTGTTATTAACCTTTACTAGAATATTATGCTCAGTTGGAATAGCATACAATGGGCTATTTGCTAATACAAATACAGTGTCTGCGCCATTGCCAGTAAATGTGTCTTTGGTAATTTGACTATAATTAACTTGCTCATCTGCTGAGAATACAGTATAATTAATTACTGCTCCTGATGCAACTACTTCTTCAAATCTAATAACTGTCTTAGAAGTTGTTTCAGATTTAAATGCTACAACTGTTTGTTGCACACCGTCAATACTTACATATACAGTTGCGCTGGTTTCCCAATCAACTATTGTTTCGAATTCAGTAGTCGATCCATCTCCAATTAACTTTCCAAAATCTAATATATTTTGTGTGCCTTGTGCAACTGTTACAATACTAAGTTCTGCTCCTACTATTGCTGTATCAAGTGTTACAGTATTTGCAGCCCAATTAATTGTATAATCTGTTTGCGGTAAGATCACATTAGCAACTTTTACAATAACTGCATCACTACTATTTGGAGTAACCCCTAAGTCGTATACAAGTGTACTATCCATAATATAACTTTGACTATTAATAACACCTTGTCCTGCGCTGTCTCGTGTGAACACTTTGATATCTAATGTATCCAATACTTGTCCTGGAACAATTTCTTCGGGGCCGCTACTTGTTGTTGGAGTAACAAATCCATCACCGTCTACAATGATTTCTTCTGCTGCAATACCACGTGCTGATGTGTAAGCTAGGTCGCCACCACTAAGTGCAGTATCATAACTAGTAGCGTCAGGTGTTGTTGCGCCGTCACTTGTAGTTTTTCTTACAACAAATACATCACCGTCTAACAACGCTATTTCTAAATCCTGTACGTAAACTATATCAGTTACACCGTCACCTGTAATACTATTTGTAATTGCATTTACGTTAGTAGGAGTGCCTGCAATAAAGTTAGGATCGTCAATTCTCACACCGTTCTTATAAAGGTTATAAACAACACCGCTTTCTAACGGAGCACTTAACTGTACCGCAATCGTACTACCGTCTGCTATAAATATTTCATCTTCAAATGTGCTATCAAATTCGTCCCAGTTATCTGTATACCATGGAGCAGTATCAAATCCTGCAGGTCCGTCAAAATTGAAGCTACTTACTTCTACGCCGCCATAGTCGATGCCGGTCATTAGTTGTTCTAGTTCGCTACCATACATTCCTGCAACAGGAGCATATGCAAATTTAATTCTATCTTCTGCACTTAGCATACTTAGAGGCAAATTATATTCTACACGTATTACTGCATCTAACTTAGGCGGAGTTGTAAATATTAATTTGCCGTTCTCCCGAGTATACGACTTGTCATTATTTTTAATGTTTTCGTATGTGTATTTACTACGTAACTGTAGTATATTATCTACATATACACTTACTTTTTTTGTATTAAGATCCATTGGCCACTCTAAGAAGAACCTGTTTTCAAATCCTGTTCCGGTGAATGTTTCAGTTTTTGCAAGTGTACTAAATGTAAATGTTCCGCTTGTTCTATCAAACTTAATTTTAACTGCTGAACTTCTTACAACTCCATTGCCTAGTACTGCTGTTGCTTTTGCAGGTGTTCCTGATTCTAATTGTGATCCGGAAATAAAAACAGTTGTAGCACTAGTATACCCAGTGCCTGCATTAGTCACTTTAATACTAGTAATTTTTCCGTAGCCTAAGTATGCTTGTGCTGTTGCACCAGATCCGCCGCCGCCTTGGAGTGTAACAATTGGTTCAAAAGTGAAGCCACTGCCGCTATCGCCTAATTGTATTTCGGTTACTTGGTATCCGTGATTGTCTTTCCAATTTTTACGTGGATAAGCAGTTGTGTCTAAGTTTTCTTTTTGTATTTCGTTATCTACAATAATTGCTCTGCTTGCATCAATCGTGTTGGTTATACTATTATAAACTGGCGATAAATCAAAATCACTAATACTAGTATTAGTTGGGTCTATAGCTGTATATTCACTTACAAATTCTCTTATTTTTGTTGAATATGGCTTAAACTCTTGAACAAAATCTTGATAGTTTTCTAAATTATCATTATTAAATGTTATATCTTGTTGATTTAATGTTTCTTTATTATGTTTTGCTTTTACAAAACTAGTTTTAAACATCCAATCAACTGATTGTTGTTCTGACATTACATAACGAAGTGCTGCCATAAACAACTGATTGTATTCAACTTCTAAGTCTCCGACAAAGATTTCATCTCTAATAGTTTCTAATATAATACGTAGTTCAACACTAGGATTGTTATCGTAAAAATTGCTGTCAAAACTACGGTTATCAAAACCTACAGTATTTTTTGAATAGTCGTATAATGTATCTTTAAATTGTATAGTGCCATTCTGTCTACCAATAGTATCATAGTTAACTGTGTAATCTTCACTATCTTGTGCATCTACTTTTTGCAGCAATAACCAGCCGCCGCTGCCTACATTTTCAATCTTAACAACATTGCCTATATTGTTATCTAAGCTAGGTAGCAAATACGACCCTTTAATTGTGTCGTTGATATTAGTAAATTGATTAAACCCACTAGCATACCAATCTGCATAATCCCAGTATAAATCTACATTATAACTTTGAAGCTTTCTTCTGTACCAAGCATTGTCTATAGAATTCCAAGAATACAATGCCCATTTATCCTGTATAGTATTATCAGCATTAACTAATACAGTAAACGGTCTAACAGTTATTGTAGTTGCATTGTCATATCCGCTGCCCGCGTTAGTAATGTTCACGCTTGTGATTTGACCGAGATTATTAACAGTTACATCAAACTCTGCTCCAGTTCCTTGGCCATTAATTTTAAAACTAGGAGTAATTTTGTAGCCGCGTCCTGCATCTGTAATAATAACTCTGGAAATCCTGCCATTAGTAACTACAGGTGTTAATATTGCCGGCTTAGTTTTATTTGTACTAACAAAAGTAAGTTCTGCTAGGGTATCGATTACAACATCGTATTCTTGAGATATCAGTGTAGGTGCATCGTCTTTTTGTGTTAGTTTAGAAATATCGTATTCATCAACTATAAGAGTACTAGATAATTGTAGATTTATTCTTTCAATTGTCTGCTTCAGTGCTTCAAATCTATTTGCAAACATACTTTGTCTTGGACGATTTTGTACACCATAACGATTTTTAATAGTTATTGTTGGGTCTGGCACAATTCTATTGTTGTCGTCAAAACCTATTAGACTGTCAAACCATTTACGCTCAATATCTGGATCAGGCTTACTTGTTTTTAAGCCGTCTGATATTAACTTGTATTGACTGTGTAAGTTTTGCACTTTCTTAGGACCAGTTGAATATTTAATGTTTAACACCAAGTCATCATTGTCAACAAATGTGTCAAAATTGTTAAGAACAAATTTGTTACTGGATAATAAACTCAAGAATGGATATCCTTGTGTCCGAGGATTTTCAATTAATGCAGCAATATCACGAATACTAAGTTTTCTATTTTCCATTACAGGAACAGTTACTTTATTAACTACCCAGAAGTAATACTTGTTGCTAAATGTTTTGCTTACTTCATCGTATATAATTTTTGTAGAATATCTAGCATCACCAAATAAACTTACTCCGCTAATAGTAGCAGCAAGTCCGTCGGGCGTATCTGCAACACTGTCCCAGATGCTTGGAATAAAGTTACTTTCAACCCATTCAAATACATCAATTCTTGCACCAGGTGTTAATTTATTCCAGTTATTTTTTTGGAAAGTAGTTGAGCCCTGGTATGCATGTGTAAATTTAGCACTCGAAATGTTCCACCAAACTTGACCAACATGCTTTTCACACCATGCTCTGTTAGGATCGACTGAACTATCTGAAGTATTCCCAGTATTGTATACTGCTGGGTCAAATGGTGTTTTAAATGTAATTTCTTGATCTGCTGGTCCAGCAATTTTGCCTTGCACAGGATCAATGTAATCAATATAGCTTACAATACTGTTTTCACGCTTGTTATATAAAAATGCGCCGCGGATATTATCTACGTCTACTGGTGCAATGCCTTCACTAACAACGTTCCATGCAAATGTGTTTTTATTTTTTCTAAAATCAAGTATCTGGCCTTTAGTACTATCGTTAAACTGATCTGGCATACCAATATAAACGTGGTTGCCGCTTGCATAAATATTCTCACCAAACGTAGTTTGTGTTAATGGATAAACAAATTGCTCTGAATATATTAAACTATTGTTAACTGCTTCGTATACATAAACAACGCCCCTGTCAAGTTTTACGTTTGCAAAGTTTGTAAACTCTCTATCAAAAGTGGTTGCAGTATCTTCAATGTTAGAATACACACTAACGTCAAACGTAGTTGGAATTACTTGATCGCCGTTTAGACTGGATACTACTAAGTTATCAGCTCCAAAATCCAGTCCAAATCCAAAGCCTTCGCTTTCTTCATTTTGTGGAGGTGTCAGTGTTTGTGTTAGTACAAAAGTACCAGCGGTTTGTGTATAAACATAAACAACGCCTTGATTTATTTTGTTAGTATCTACTAACATTGAACTAATTGCAACCTGTGTGCCTTCTGGATTTAATGCAACTTTATCTGCCCAAGCAGTGACATTATTAGGTGCGGTTATTATTTGATCTACTTGAAATTGATCACCGACTGCACGATAGATTACAAGTTTTGTATTTGTTGTGCTGTCTAATGCTGCTTCGTGTTGTTTACTTGTTACAACTAGTACTTGTGCGTCATCGCTAATATCAAAACTCTTACTAAATTCTAATATATTTTCAATAGGATCAAATACATCCTCATCATAGAACGCATTTGCAGTTAAGTTGGGCAAATACCCTAAGTAGTCGACATCTGTAGTAATTTCTGTCCACGAATTGTTTAACGTACTTGGAATTAATGCATCAACCGATACGTTAGTTGCTGCTTTCCATAATGCGTTATCTTGTGCAACAATATTATCCTTTTTATAACTATACGTGTTATCAAATACACCACGATAATTTGAATCTTTACCGTAGCTCCAACTTATTTTAGTCCAGTAAATTGGATCAACAATTACATTTTGGTCTGTTGTTGTTGCTTTTCGACAAAGGTAATAATCGTCTTTGTATATTACAATATCGCCGATTGCATATGCTGTTAGTTGGTATTCACCCTGGAAACTATCGGTTGCTTTAGTACCATGACGGAATATTTCTATTGCACCAGGGTGTGTTCTTGTTTCAGTAGAATCGTCGCCGGGCAAGACGACACTGTCACTGCCAACTAATAGTGTATAATAGTTTCCAGTTTGAACTATTGCAACTTTGGAGCCAAAATACCTGTTTGCTGCTCTATATTCTGATGCAAAAGTGTGTTGCAGTCTATAAGTGCCATCATTTAATCTTCTATAAATTGCAACTGCACCTTCGTTGGACAAATTCGAGCCTATTCCTGTTTTTTCAGCAGGGATATTATAAATTTGTGTATAGTCTTTGTTTAAACTAAATGGAGGATTAGGTAGCCGTTGAATTCCTGCTTCACTAGTTTCAGCAAAGAACCAATATTCTTCGTCAACAATAGTAGGAGTAGTAGCAATTGGAAAATTAGGTGTACCAGCAGTTGGTCCTGCGTCAAAAACAATGTTATTAGAAAATACCACTAATTTACCAATTAGTGAATTGCCTAATACAATACTGTTGTTTATATCTGTTACAGTACCAATTGTACGATCGGCGTCAGCTACACCACGTAAACTAACATTTGCTTTTCTACGTATCTGGAATCTTCCGATATTTGATTGCTCTAACCAATCGCCTGTTAATACTTTTAAATATATCCTGACAGTATTAAAATTGCGTTTTAGGTACATAACTTCTGCACTACTTGTAGTAATAGATGTTAGTGCAAGTCCACCTTGACCATTGTTAGGAATCTGTATGTCTTCAACAACATCGCCTATTTGTGGCTGGAAAGCAAACCCTAAAAAGTCGAATTCAGTTAGTGTAAAGTCAATATATCCATCCCATAAATCAACTATTGTTTGTTGTTTATTTAGAATGTCGTATGTAAATCCTGCACCTGCAACGTCGATTATTCTATTATCAAGATTATATAAACGAAACTCCTGTGTTTGTCCTATTGTTAGCGTATCACTAAATGTTTTACCCACTCTGGCTATCCATTTATTGCTCGGTAAATCTCTTTCACTACCATCTTGTGCATCAGCGTCCGATGGATCACCACGATATGATAATTGTTCAATATAACTTGCACGATTTTTTTCAGTTACAAAAACGCCAATTGCGCCAACTGTATCTTGAATGTTATAATAGTTATTAAGAGATCTTAATTGTATTCCTGGAGTTACAAGATCAGTATCAATATTAGCTCGTATGTCAGCATATACTAAACCTCTTCCTGCATCGTAATAAGTGCCGTTGTTCGAATACGACGGTGCAGAAATCATCCAGTAGCCGCCGATTGCTTCACTTGTAGCATAAGTCGATTCTTCTGTGTAAAATCCTACAAAATCTAATTCATTGATAAACAACTCGCCTGTAATAGCAAAGACACCATTTGTTTCTTTAAGGTAAACAACTGCACTATCTCTACGTGTGCCTACATATGCTACTGTTGCACTACCTGTGTCAGTTGTTACAATACTGCCTACTATTGGCAATGATACAAACGTTTCAATAAACAATACATGATCAATCTTTTCATTAATAGTATGATCTTGACTTATCCATTCAGGAGTTATTTCTGGTATGGTGCCATCAAAAGGCAAATATGCATCTAGCGTAGGGTATGCATAACTACGTCTGTTCCAGAATAAATTAGCAGTGTCGCCTGCTGATGTGCCAATATACATATCTTTTGGGGCACGTACTAGCAAATGAGTAATGTTATTATTGTTTAAACCAGAGTCACCTGCAACTAATAAATTTAATGTTGTACTATCAGAATCTGCTGCTGCTACTAAATTAACATATGTGTCAAATGTACTAAATGGCTGGTTTGCAATTTCAGGTAAAATTTCTCTGTTAGCCTTCCACAAGCTTTCTCTATAACGCACGATGTCATTCTTAGTATATGTTGCATCGGGTTGGAAATCAAATGTGTCTAATCCTGTATCTGCATCTGTTTTATATGCTAGGCGAGTTTTAACATTACTTGCTTGCGGGATGCCTGCAATTAAGTATTCGCCGTCTGGCGATACTGCAATACTTCTACCAAAGTCTGCATTAGTAATATCAAACAATTCTGCAGGACTATTTGTTAAAGTCCATTTTGAAGATGCTAAGTCACTTTCAAAAGACTCAGAACTAATGTGTTGCACTGCTGATGTATAGTATCTTGGAATACTATTAATAGTATATACTATTTTTATACCTACTGTATAATTAGTATTTTCTTTCCAGCGATCAGCGTCGTCGAGTGTAATTTCTTGGTCCAATAATAAGTTAGACTGTTCTCTAGTTCTTCTGTATACAGAAATTTTGCCATTTAAATCATTTGCAGAAGATACAAACAAATTAGTATTATTTTTTGTTACTGCTACACTATTACTAAACCCTTGATCTGTGCTGTCGTACTCTGATGGATTTATAATTTCTTGTGAATTTAGATATACAGGATTGTTTTCTAATACTGCCCATTCATTATTATATGTATCTATCCATAATTTTTGTTTATTGTATATGTCTTGTGCTGTTGCATTATTAATTCCAGCAACGTCATCTACTCTTACAGTTCTTAAAATTGACACAGCAAATTTCTCTTCTTCAAAATCTGCTATTTCATTATCTAGCGGAACTCTTATACGGACAGTGTTTAAATTAATGCTATCAATTTCATATAATCCGTTAGTAGAGTACGCTTGGGCATTTCGAATGCCTATGTAATCTCCAACATCTAGTATTCCATTTGCCCATTTGTCTAATGTAATTTCGACCAATCTTAAATTGTTATTAGATACTTCAGTAATAAGAGTATCTACATTAATGGCATTTATATTTGCGTGTACTAGTTGTTGAATTGTCCAAGATTTATTATCTGTATCTGTTACCCATATTGTTGCACCTAATCTAATTTGATTACTATCTATTGCTGATAAATCTAAGAAACTATTAACAATAAAGTCTACATCGTCTTCATTCGCATATCCTGACGTTCTAATATACTCGTTAGTTAGCGATTTAGTCGGCAACGGTGCATGTGCATAATCTGCAGGACGATCATATACTTCGTTAGGAAGTATTCTATAAATCTTGTCAAAGTTAGTTGCAGGTAAAGTACTTACAAGTTCAACTGCTTGCGGAGACTCTTGCATTTTATCTTGCTTTAAGTTGTATTCAACTTGTTGAACATCATCAACTGCACCGTAACGGCCAACTTGAATTGCCCACTCTTCGTAAAACTCTAAGTTATCAGCTGTATTTCCTAGTGCATCAAACAGTTTAGTAAACACATTCATTGTGCCTTTGTCTGCAATTGCACCTCTGTAGAATTTAAACTGACTTACATCATCATTAATAATGTTAGCAAGATATTGACGCTTTTGATATCCTATCAAATGCTGTGCCATTTTTTGCTGTTCGTTGTCAAAGCTGTCAGAATCTAAATCATAAAAGTCTGTAAACTGTGTAACTCTGTAATCAAAGTTGGTCATTAACTGTGACACAGGCTTTTCGTTTAGCTGGTACCAGTTATTAGAATTAAAGTTTTGCGAACCAGTAACATTAATAGTTGCTACATAATAATATTGTTTATATTTTACAATATCGCCGATACTATAATCTTTCCACTGTTCCCAATCTGTAAATGACGCATCGTCATATACAAATCCTGGAATATTTAATCCGCCGTTCCAGTTGTCAGATCTGTAACCATTTACTTTAATACGCTCTTGTCTGTATCCAGTGCTTGGATTATATATTGCATCGTTAAAATCTGTTGTATTATCTATTAGCACAACATGTTCTTTTTGTACTAACGGCAATGCTATATGATATAATCCTTCTTTAGTTCCAATAGTTTCAATTCCAAAATTATTTTGATCTCTTAGTAAACTATTAAATTCTGAATCTAAGAATAATCCATCAGCTTTAAAAATATTATATCCATAAAAGTCATCTTTAATATTATCAACTATATAATAGTCTTTCTTAAACTCGAGTAAATTAGCGCCAGGGCTAATTGCAATTAAAGAACTATTTGCCCATCCTTGTGTTGTCCAGAATAAGAACTGCTTTGCTGCTTGATTCCAGTTTTCAACTTCATTAGAGCCTTCAATGACATTTTCAAAACTAAATCCAATTTCTTGTTGTCTTACACTATATCCTAATATAAAGTCAACAACATCTTGTGCTGTGTCCAAACGGCTTCCGTATTGCAGAGTCTTAGTTTCAGTAGTAACAAAATTTTTCTTAAATTGTGCTACTCTTCCCCCAGTTAATGGCAATGCAGGAAGTTTAACTATATTATCAGTGTCAAATGTTCTACTACTAGTAAACGAAGTAATAACTCTATAATATGCATTATTATGTAATAACACTTCTCCACTTATATAAGATTTATTATTGTCCCATAGAATTGCCTTTTCTGATATGCCTCCAACAGTAACAGTAGATGCCGATGAACCATTAAATGGTTCATAATATTCAAAATAGGGCTTTTCTAAATTATATCCTCTTACAATATATCCTAGCTCTGTTTTTTCAATAATAATACCACTATAAACTACTAGTTCAGCAGGACTACTTGTATTCAAGAATACTTGATAATTTTCTTGGGGGACAAAAATTCCGCCTTGGGTAGTAGATTGGACCGGAGATCTGCTATCGAGTATTAAATTAAATTTTTCTTTACTTGTAAATCCTGCAATTTTTATACCTATTTGATTTGTAATTCTTGCAAGATCATTTACATATCCATCGTATACTGTTAGAATATCACTTGCTACAAGATTATAGATATAGTTTACTAATCCAGATGTATTAGTACGGGTAGCTGATTGAAATGTATTTGGTAATTTTAAATCCTTAATTACAATTGGAGAATTTGTATCAACGTTTGTCCACTGATTTGCTAGATTCTTAGATATTCTAGAAATATCAAATCCTAGTCCCATTGTTTTTGCAGGCTTGTTTAATAACATTGCAGTTAGTACAGCAAACGGGTACTCAGAACTTTTGCGCCAAGCATTTTCAATTGGTGCTTGGTCTCCAAATTTAAAGTTTTGCGTAGCACTAGCTATTTGGAAGTCTTTAGCATATTTACTATCTAATGGTGATAATAGTTTCCCAGTACTGTCAACCGGAATAAAACTAGTTAATCCAGGACGGGCATATTTTAAATTAATTCTAGTATTTTCAGGATCTGCAATACGACCGGCTTCTAAGTCTCTCCATAGCACTAAGTTGTCACCTGTGTAAGGTGCCGGTCCGTAAACAGTATTCCACCAACTTGGTTTTGTTGTTAATCCTAACATTTCCCAAGGATGACTGTGTGGACGATCAGTATCAAATGCTGTTACATATAAACCTCTCCAGAAGCCTGGATTTGTATTTCCGTCCGGAGAAGTAGTGTTTGCATAATTAAATGTCCAGTTATTATTTCTATTATAAAATGTATTTTCAGTATAAGATGTATTATTTAAGTTTTGCTGCAACCATTGTTGGAAATCTCCTAACAGTGTGTTGTCTATTTCAGTTTTAGTAAATTCATTTGTTCTAAATTCGCCACCTACAAATGCATTAATATCTAATCTATCAGTTGAATATTCAGCTTTAATATTATTAAAAATTCTTTTTTCTAATTCTAATAATAATTCATCTCTAAAATCTTTATATGCCTTGATATAACTGCCATCGTGACCTCTAATAAATGCAACACCAATTGGATACTCATCAATTTCAATGTTATCATTGCCAGCAAGCGTTGCATCTGTAGTAGGAATATAAAACAGTTTATTCATTCCTGTAAATGTATATGACTTTGATAATGCTCCTAAACCTGCTGCACTCTTAGTAGTGTACACAGGATAGAACCAACCTCTAGTACTAGTTGCACTATCTTCTCCGTATACTTTAAATGGCCCAGTGTTATCTGGCTCTGCTGCAAGTACAGCATCATCAATAGTTAATTCAGGATAATACTTAGGATATAAACCTAACTTAGTTGGTGTTGGTGCAACAAAACTTCCGTCAGTAGTTTCGTATTCATGTATTTCAATTACATCATTTTCTACTTGCCCGGCACTAATTGAAATATATCCTGTTTGATTAAAATTATAATCTTTAATATTTGTTAATTGTTGACCATTTAAATATACCATTAAACTTTTAGTTGATAGTGTAGTTAGATTAAAATTGTCAGTAATTGGATAATCTGTTACTCTAGAATCTAATACTTTATATTCAATTTTATTAGATGCTCCTGTAGCAAGCATATCTGAAAAGTAAAACGGCTGTGACTTTATTTTATCTGCATTTATTTCTCTTAATATAAGATCTACGTGAGTTTTAACAGGACCGTCATAGCCCATGGTATTAGCAGTATCTAAAAAAGTTTTCTTAAATCTTGAATATTCCTTCTTAGAATATTTTAATGCTTTAACAATATTATAATCTTTATTAGTTACGTGAAATAACGGTAGATTAATTGGGCCGCTATGCTTTACAAAACGCTTGCCAAATTTATCAAGATCGCCTAGATCTCGTAGATTACTTGATCCTAAATAGTTGCCTGCATATCCTGGAATATCTTCTAGCATACTATCAACATGATCTATAACTTCGCCAAGTGTAAATTGATTAACATCGTCGTTAAGCGGGTTACGTTCTAAATTGTAGGGAAATTCATAATAACCGTTAGAATTTTTTATAGTTTTACTATCTGTTTTAATTTTAATAACATCATTTGCTATTAAATCTTTTGTAAATGTAATAACTGCATTTGTATTAGTTTTATCAATTGTATAATCAGTATTAATTAATTTTAATTTATTATTAACAAATACAACTACTTTTAAATCAGAAATACTACTTGAATTATTGTAGACATCAATTTCAAAACCATTAACCTGTACATCAGTTGCAGCATATTCTTTAACAACATATTGTTTACTAATTGTAGGTGTACTACTAAATCCGTTTACATATGAAAAGTTTGTAAGAGAAGTATACTTTTTTAAATAGCCGCCGCTAATTCCTTGTGTAAGTAACTCAGTATCAGTTTGATAAGTGAATGTATCATTTAATAAATTAAAGTCAAATACAATGTCGCCTGAATTATTAATAGATTTGTAATCTAATGCAAATCCTAGTTCGGTATCTACAACACCTTCTCCTACTGCATACGAAAATAATTTAGTACCGTTAAATGTAGTCGAACCATAATATGTTTCATCGCTATAACTATTACCGTTTACATCACAAACAGAAAATCTCGGTGGCTGATTGCGTATTGTTTTTTCTTGTGCTGCTGTCCACTTTTCTCCGTGGTAGTGATAACTTTTACCTGCATTTTTTACACCTTGTGTAACTAATACAGTTTCGAGATCAATTGGTACAGAATCAGTAGTTTCAATTAAACTAATTTGTCTGTTGTTTCCAATTTTAATAAATTTAACTTGATATATTTTTCCACTTACTAATACGTCTGTATCTGCTGTAAATAAGATACGCATATTATCAGCAAGATTAATTCCGTCTATATTGTACCCGGTTTGTCCTTCGATTATACTAAAAACATCAGTTGTATACGTATCGATTAAATCAACGTCTTGTTTAGCATATGCTCCAAAATTGTCTAGTTTTAAGCCTGCTTCAAACTCTATAATAGGACGGTTTGCACGACTAGATTCATTTACGTCACGCGGCAAATTATTATACTTGAAGCTTTTTAAAATTACATCTTTATGATGCCATCTGTTATAACGACTCCATGCATTTCTATCAGGACTTGCTCTATTAACAACAATATAATCTTTATCTGCTGCATACGCCGATGCATCACTAAAAGGTAATGTATCAAAGTTGTCACTATCAAATGCTATCTGTACGTTATCACTGTATGCTGCTGGGATAATTAAATCTTGATCTTTGATTAATTTAATCTTGTCGCCGACACCTTCAACATACCAATCATTAGTATCATATTCAATTGGTGAAACGTCGCCTTGGAATCTTATCTTCATTCCGTTAGACAATTCAACACCATTTGCACTTAGATATGTTTTCTTACCTAAAATTTCTTCTTGTACATTAAGGAAGGCGTTTTCTTCAATATCATAAATTCTAAATAAACCGCTGGTATCTACTGCATTTTTACTAATATAATATAATCTGTCAGGCGCATTTAATGGAATAGTAAATTCAATTGTACCTTTTTCAATATAAGCAATTGATACTTGTTCACCTTCTTCGCCCAACTTACGAATTCCGTCTGGATATAGTGTAGAAACATTGTCGTCGGCTGCAAATGTTACGCTACCGCCACTTGGAAGAACAATATATTCTCCTTGGTCATATTCATTACCGTATAATACTGCATCAAATAATCCATCAGCACGTAGACCTTCTGATCCTGCTGTTAATATTGCAGTTCCTGGAGTAAATGTTCTGCTAATAGCAATGGCCATTGGATGACCAGGAGTATCAATTTCAAAACGGTATGTTTGACCGCGGAATAATTTTAAGTTAGGATTGCGTGTTAAGCCGTCATTAAATACATAAGCAATGTTGTCGCCTTGGTCTTCTGTAGTAACAGTATATGTACTAACAATATCTCTGCTTTGTCCTCTTACAGGAATACTAATAGGGCCATTAGGCATCCAGTAGTATTCGCGGAAGTTTACAAACTTATCCCAATCAATATTTGGGTTCCAAGCATATGTTTCCTGGCTGTTTAACCGACTGTGATTAGCTGTGTTTGCGCCGAATACGCCGAGTTGGCCCATATAGTCGTTGTAGTCTTTGTAGAAAGTTACGTTGTCATAGTTGTCTTTGATAACTGTTGCAGGTTCTAACTGATAGTTAGTTCTATCAGATGTTACATCGTCAACATAGTTGTCTGTAGTTTTGTATGCTTTAGCAGTTGTTCTACCATAATAACCATTAATCTTTTCAGCAACGCCAGGCTGTATAAGTTGATCAAGTGTACCTTGCAAAAACTTCTTATTAGCTTGTGTTCTAAAGAACTTTGGTAAAAAGTCACTTGCAGTAATTTTATTATTCTGCCCTGGAACAGGTAGTGCGCTTTCGTTTTGATCATTCTTAGCCATTAGTAACTGTAGCCTCCGCCTGTTGTATTTGTATTAGTTGTTGGTGTTGATACACTGCTCGATATTCCTGATGTTATACCAGTCGATACACTGTTAATTACTGCACCGCTAGCTTGTAGATTAGTTGCTGTTAGTTGATCAATTGTTTCGATGTCACTCACCTTAGCTGCACTTGCAAATATTTCATCTGGCTCACTCTTTATTTCAAATAGGCTACCAAACGATTGTGTAGTTTGGCGCGGTACTATTAGTATACTTACCAGTTTTGGAGACAGCTGGTTTATAATATAGGCACTAAGTTCTTGGAAGTAAAACGTTTCACCAAAGTCCCAATTTTCAATATCAAAGAACTTATTAATAGCTTCGATTATGTTTGATTTAAGTTCGTTGTCATTAATAACTATGCTAGCATTTTTAACAATCTTAAATTTAACTTGTAGATCAGGAGCTGCTTTATCGCCAAATAGTATTTTATATTTTGCAGGATGATAAATTACTTCATCGCTAATACTTTTTATTTTGTTTATTTCGCCGCCATAACTTCTAAACAATTCGTCATTGCTAGGCGGCATTGGTCTAACTGCTCGAGAGCCTGCAATAAATTGTTTTACTTGTGTATCATATGACTTTGATAATATATACGTATCAATAATATTGCTTGCACTTGGGTCAATTCTATATCCACTGTCTGCAACATGGATGTAATGGAACTTTAAATCTGCACGGCCAAAATATGATTTATAGTCTGTATTAATTGTAGTATTGTTTAATGATTTATTAAGCTTTCTAAAAATACCTTCATCGATTAGATAAAAAATTTGTCCTTCTAATCGTGTACTATACGGCGCAATTACTGTTTCATTTTGTACTACAATAATTTCAGCATTTGTGTTTGCAAAATACTTAAAGTCTTCTACGCCATCAGTTGTAGTATATTTCTTTTGAAATATAATTTTATCTGCTGTTGCAATTGCAGTATTTTCTTCGCCAACAATTTGTTCAAAGATGTCAGGATCGTCTACAACTCCATCGTCGTCTAAGTCAATAAATTGAACTTGGATTTTTCTGCTGTCTAAGTATCCTTCAGCATCTCTGTATGCATCAGTAATTGTCCAATTAAAATCTCTAGTAAATGGAGTTAGTTCGCCTGGTTGGCGATTAATATTTAAGATGTCAATCTTATCTCTAACAACTTGCCCTGTTGAAGGGTCATAAATTTTATCAGCAGCATCAAAGAAGAATCTAATTTCATCTGCACTTTCCATTACATAGCGCAAATTGCGGTATGTAATTGTGTACTTTTCGCCATCTGTTTTAAAGTAAAGCATCCAACTTGCATCTAAATTTTCACCTGTTATGTCTCCTGCTTTACCAGTAGCAAAGTCGCCAAGAGTATTAATGTCTTCAGCTAGTACAATCTTCCACTGTCTGTTGTATTGGTCATAACGTAAAGCGAAATCTTTGTATTCAAATGCTTGATCAATTAATTGTGTTTTTATATCATTAATTAATACTTTAGAAAAATTAGGTATAACTTGTTCTAAAATTGCGCCAGTTGGGATAACATCATTTAATTTTATAGGAGCAATACCGTCTTCGTTAATTACTGTTCCATTACCTACAACAGACACAACTTTACACCATTTATATGTAGTTTTACCTAGGTGATCAGAATCTCCGTCATCCATTAGTGTTCCGTCGGGCATAAAGTGTTTCCCAGCCGGTGCTACAAATTTTAATAGTGTGCCTGCTTCTAATAATCTTAAACTATTAGCAGTAAACGTTCCTACTGTATATGAGTTTCCGTCTACATCATTAAATAATCCTAATGTCTGATTAGTACTTGTACTTGACTGTGTCCACGATGCATTAAGATCACTAACAATGATTTTTGGATATTTTGCAAGATAAAAGCTTTGGGCGTTGCTACTTCCTAATATGCCTTCAATAGTATTATATATAACGCCTTCGATGTCAGTTTGTGTTGCAAACGTAAATGACTGCTTTTCTGTAAATTCTTCTTTGTAAATTACACCATCGTCTGAAAAAAGACTTGTGTTTGAATATTTTCCGCTGGCATCCTTCAAGTCAAAGAAACGACTTATGCCGCTACTAATCCTGTTTGAACTTTTAGTCTTGATAATATCTTGACTAATTGCAAGAGGACCGATATTATAATCTTCTCCTGTAATTAATCTATTTTGTGTATAATAGGTTGCTGGAGCATTTTGTTTAATTTCTGTATCGGTTTCTGATTCTGAACTGTTGCTAATTGTATAATTTAATTTAAGTCCAATTGTAAGTATATGGCTAGTTCCGTTTTTTGATTGGTACGGGATTTCTATACTTACTGTGCTTATTGCACTAGGAGTAATTACACTACGTCTATTATTGCTAGTTCTATAATATGTCTTGAAGTTTCCAGCAGGTAAGTTACCAAATACACCATCACTAAAGTTTAAATTAATTCTGTCGCCAATTCTAGTTGTCACAGCAAATACATCTCTAGTTTTGTTGAACAAGCTATTATAGATAACATTATTGCCTTCTGTCGAGTCAATCTTTTGCCATTCGTTGCTTTCAAAGCCTGCACTGTTTAATGCAAATAACCATACATCACTGTCGTTAATATTTTCAGCATCAATTTGTACTGCTTGATTTGGCGTCGGGTTACTTACTGTAAAGTTTCCTGTCTCAAGTTTACCTTGGCGGAAGTGCATAAAGAATCCAGTATTATTCGATCCTGCTCCTTGGCCATCATCTCTAAACAAAAATGCAGGACTGTTGCCTGGCAACGGTGCTTCTTCCAAAATAGTTTGATCTAAAATATCCGAACTTACAATTTCAAAGCGTGTACTCACACCTTCAATGCGCTTAGTAAATGGATAAATTGCTTGTCCAGTGTTTGTAGCATTTAAGCGATATTTTTGTGTTTGCACATCTGCAATCAACGAACTCTTTAACGGATTACCGATTGAGTTAGATAATGGCAATGCTGAATTTAAAATTTTAGTAAACTGTTCAAAGTAATTTGAGTTAGTTTGGTCATTCCACTTAACAGTAATGCCTGCCATGTTTAAACCGTTACTATCTAAAAGATTTTCAGTTGTTTTAATTGTATCAAATTTAAGCAAGCCGTTAGCTGCTTGATTACGTCTTGGATTGTAAGACAGCATACGTGCTAGACGTAATACACTTTCTCTGCGCTCTGCTGTTTCAAGGAAGTTTTCACGAGCGTTTAAATCAATGCGGAATGATAAGTTTTGCCCAAGGAAAGCAATCATATCAATCAGCGCAAGATATTCACTTGATTCAATGTAATCGTTAAAATCTTCTGGATAGTTTTGACGCAGATAATTAATCATTGTGCGT
>Ga0115572_10000768_pt1 | contig 26597 bp, 16 predicted proteins | sample COGITO_mtgs_1206_FD_88681 | JGI IMG/M metagenome (GOLD analysis project Ga0115572, IMG submission 88681) | Pelagic marine microbial communities from North Sea - COGITO_mtgs_120607 | ecosystem: Environmental > Aquatic > Marine > Epipelagic | place: Germany:Helgoland, sampling site Kabeltonne... | reverse complement strand
TTACATCTGTTTCATGACGTAATGTATCTAAAAACGATTCGATCTTGTCTGTGCTGCTTACCAGTTGCAAGGTATAGCTGTTTCGACCCATATCTAAGATCGCACCTTGAAATACATCCACGACACGAGTTACAGCAGCACGTTTAGTTTCATCTTGAGCAAAAACTTTAACTAACAACAATTCACGCTCAATATGCGCCATTTCTGTAAGATCAATAATTTTAAGAACATCAACAAGTTTATTAACTTGTTTTGTAATTTGTTCAACTATTCTGTCATCGCCAAGTGTGGTAATTGTGATGCGTGACAGTGAGTGATCATCCGTAGTACCTACTGTTAAACTATCTATGTTATAAGCACGTTGTGAGAACAAACCGACTATGCGTGATAGTGAACCAGGCTCATTTTCTAATAAAATTGATAAGATACGACGCATTATGCTTTTACTCCTTTACGTAACCACATTTCATCTATTGCACCAAGCTTTATTTGCATTGGGTAAACATGCTCTTTTTCATCAACACAGATATCAAGAAATACTAGCCTGTCAGTAATCGACATCGCCTTTTCAATGGCTGGCTGTAATTGATCTAAAGTGTCTACGCGAATACCTACATGGCCATAACTTTCAGCTAATTTAACAAAATCAGGTAGTGAATCCATATAAGAGGATGAATGACGTCCGCTATACATCATGTCTTGCCATTGTCTAACCATGCCTAAAGAGCGATTATTTAATGAGACAACTTTAACGGCAAGATTGTATTGTAAGCATGTTGAGAGCTCTTGAATATTCATTTGAATTGAGCCATCACCGGTAACACAAATCGATTCTTTATCAGGGAATGCTAACTTAACCCCCATAGCCGCAGGGAGACCAAATCCCATGGTGCCCAGACCGCCAGAATTTATCCATTGGCGTGGATTTTTGAAAGGGTAGTATTGAGCTGCAAACATTTGGTGCTGACCAACATCTGAACTGATATATGCATCGCCATGCGTTGCTTTATATATTGCTTCAATTACCGCTTGAGGTTTTATTTTTTCACCTTCTGTGCTGTAGCTTAAGCATTTTTGCTCACGCCAACTTATAATTTGTCGCCACCAATCTTCTTGCGCACTGCGGTCAATGTTAATAGGACTTTTATCGATTGCCGTTTGCAGTTGTTCAAGGACTGTGGCTAAACAGCCTACAACGGGGATATGTGCTTTTATTGTTTTAGAGATAGAAGTGGGGTCAACATCAACATGGACAATTGTTGCATTGGGGCAAAACTTTTTAACATTATTTGTTACTCGGTCATCAAAACGAGCGCCTAATGCCAAAATAACATCAGCATTAGCCATGGCTTTATTTGCTTCCAAACTGCCATGCATTCCCAGCATCCCGATAAAGTTAGGATGAACGCCTGATATGCCACCTAAGCCCATTAAAGTGTTAGTTATAGGTGCATTTAGTGACTCTACCAAGTGTGTTAGTTGCTCTGATGTATTAGAAATAACAATACCGCCACCTGAGTAAATAACTAACTTCTTAGCCTCAAGTATCGCATTCACCGCTTTGCGTATCTGTTTAGAATGACCTTTAGTGTTAGGGTTATATGTACGTAGTTCAGTTGATTCTGGGAACTTAAAATCATATTTAATAGCAGGGTTAAGCATATCTTTTGGCAGTTCGACAACAACAGGTCCAGGTCGTCCAGTGCTTGCGATATAAAATGCTTTTGCCAATATAGCCGGGATTTCTTGTGCACTGCGACAGTTAAAACTGTGTTTTACGATAGGGCGTGAACATCCCACAATATCTGTTTCTTGGAATGCATCATCACCGATTAAACTGGTAGGAACCTGACCTGACAAAACCACCATAGGAATTGAATCCATGTAGGCTGTTGCTATGCCTGTAATACAGTTTGTAGCGCCAGGTCCTGAGGTTGCTAATACTACACCTACCTCACCTGTTGCACGGGCGTAACCGTCTGCCATGTGTGTTGCTGCTTGCTCATGACGCACTAGAATATGTTCAACGTCATCCTGTTGAAACAGCGCATCGTATAAATCTAAAACTGACCCGCCAGGGTAGCCAAAAATATACTTAACCTTTAACTCTTTTAATGCCCGAACAACTAGCTCAGAACCATTATATTGTTGTGTACTCATCCTCATTCCTCTGTGTACCTAGTATTCTGTTTGGTGTTTTATTTACCAAGTCGTTTTTTAATGCATAAAAAAACCCCCGTTATTAGCGGGGGTTTTTAAAAAGCGTTTTCACTTTTCAACACATCCCCGCTGGACTTAAGACTAAGACCAGTACGAGTACGTTTACAAAGCGAATTTGTTGTTTCATTTTGAGTTTCTTTTTATATAAATAATAGGGTGATAAACCAATACGAATAACGCATGTATGATTTTTTATTCTAATAGGTTATTTTTAAGGCTTTTATGGTTCAATGTCAACCTAAGAACGTGTTTAATTTGCATTGAAATTCCTTTATTTGGCTTTTTATGATTGTAATTTAAATTAAAAGTTAGAAATGCTATTTTTATATGCAGTCTTTATGCATTTTTATATCAATGACAACGTTTCATTAATGTGAACATGGTTTAATTTTGCTATTATTAAGTCTTAGTCTGTAGTAGGAATTCTTATGAAACGTTTATATGTGATTTTAATTGCTGTTAGCTTATTGTTTGTAGGTTATGCGAGCGCTAAACCTCATCAATCTAGCCCAACTGATATAGGGGTAGTCAATAAAGAACGAATTCTTTATTGGTTAAACAAGCGAGGTGAATTGAATGAACTACAAGACAAAGAAGCTGCACTTTCACGCTTTATAGGTACCCCGACGCCTTACTATCCAAGTAAACTGAAAAAGAACATTCCACCCTCACTAGAAAAACTACAGCATCTTAATAAGTCATATACTTCTTCGATAACACCAAATGATACTGAAACCACTGTAAAGGTATTAGTTATTTTGGTCGATTTTCCTGATTTACAGTATGATGATAATGGATTTGAAGAAGGTGATACAGCAATGTATTACCCGCTTTATGATAAACAGCATTATCAACAAATGCTCTTTTCAACAACGGGTTATGAGGGGCCTAATGGGCAGAATCTCAATAGTGCATTTCAATTTTATCAGCAAGCTTCAGGTAATACCCTTTCATTCACTGGTGAAGTATTTGGTTGGGTACGTGCAGATAAAAACGCGAAAGCCTACGGCGAAAGAGTCGGTGATGATAAAGACATTGATGCACCAAGTTTAGTTAGAGAAGCTGTTGAAAAAGCAGTTGATCAGTTTGATATCGATTTATCACAGTACGATTTGACCGATTTAGATGACATAGATGGCGATGGAGTTACAAACGAGCCAAATGGCATCATTGACCACGTAATGATTTTTCATTCAAGCGTGGGCGAAGAAGCGGGAGGCGGTGTATTAGGTTCAGATGCAATATGGTCACATAGGTTTTATGTTTATAATGAACAGTTTCAGCCTACTGATTTACCAAATACCTCTATCGATTTATTTGGCTATACCATTAATCCACTTGATGCAGGAATTGGAGTGGTAGTACATGAGTTTGGCCATGACTTAGGTTTACCAGATGAATATGATTTAAATAACTCAGATATAGGTGAGCCAGTTGCATCATGGTCAGTTATGTCAGGAGGCAGTTGGGCGGGAAACCCTAGAGGCTCAGAACCCGTAATGTTTAGCCCTTATGCATTGGAATATTTGCAAAACCGTTATAGTGGTAACTGGTTAAATCAACTTACGTTTGATTTAAGCGAAGTGAATGAACAAACAAACCAAATATTACATCACACGAGCGCGACCACTGACGACCTCAATCAAATTAAAGTTATTCTCCCTGCAAAATTAAAATCATTCTTCTCAGCTGTTGAGGGTAAGTTTCAATACTACTCAGGCAGTGGGAATAACTTAATTAATACTATGCGCAAGTCAATTACTATCCCCGCTTCAAGTGAACAAACGTTACTCGAGTTAACCGCTTTTTATAGTATTGAAGATGATTATGACTATGCTCAGGTGATTGTAAACGGCGAGGCTATTTCATCACAATACACGAAGACTAATAATCCATATTACTCTAATTTAGGGCCACACATAACGGGTGATTCTTCATCAAATGGCGACGCGATGCTCCCTAACAATCATCTAACACATCAATTTGACTTGTCTGCTTATGCAGGGGAAACAGTTACATTAGAGTTTCGTTATGTAACTGATAGCTATGTTAATTACTTTGGTATTGTGTTTGATGACCTAAAATTAATACAGCAGGGTGAAATTGTCTGGACAGATAACGCTGAACAAAAGACTAACTTTGAATTAGCTGGTTTTTCACGTGTAGGTGCTTATATTTACGATACAGCTAAACATTATTATTTACAGCTAAGAAACTACGCTGGGATAGATAGCGGCTTGCAAAAAGAGCAATATTCACCGGGTTTGCTATTGTGGTTATCCAGCACCGATTATGCAAATAACAATACATCAGAACACCCAGGTGAAGGCTTTATTTTAGTAGTGGATGCCGATCAAAATATGATCGCAAGAGGCACAACGCAAAGCCCAGCTAATACAGAGATTCAATTAAGGGATGCAGCGTTTAGTCTATTTGAGCAACGCCAAGGTTTGGGGGATAATAATCTTGCAGCCGTTAGTGAATTTAATGATGGCAATGATTATAGTTTTGCAGTGCAGCCACAATCTGGAGTTAAATTAACACCATTTGGCTTTGGTTTCTCTATTGCTGATCAAGCTGTTGATAACTCAACAATTGAAGTTGATTTAAGCTATTTAGAAAAGTTGGGCATTAGTTACACAGCAGACGATTTAAGCGTCACATTCGAGGTTAGTGGTTTACAGCTGTCACCAACAGATAGTTTTGAGTGGCAATTTGGCAACGGATTCGAGAGTGAGGAGTTAAATCCTACAGCAACCTACACTGACTATGGCCGTTATGTAGTTACCTTTAGCCGACTAACGGAATCAGGTGAAAAAACGGTTGAAAGCCAAGAAGTCCTGCTAACACAGCCATTAGGTTTTAACGACTTCGAGGCTTCAGTTAATGCAAGTAACTTAACTGGCTTTGTAACTGCGTCGGGTGGTTTAGCACCCTATACTTATCAATGGGACTTTGGAGATGGTAACACTGCATTATCTGATACTGTTTCACACAATTATAGTTTTAGCGGCAGCTATGCGGTTAAAGTAACTGTTAGAGACAATTTAAATCAAACGATAAGCTCTACAAAGAATGTGTCGGCAGCTGTGCCTTTATCTGTCTCAGCCAATTACACGGCTACTAACTTAGTTGCAGCGTTTAGTGCACAAGCGACAGGTGGGTTTGGTGACTACACCTACAGCTGGGAATTTGGTGATGGATCAACAAGCGTTAGTGAATCACCAAGTTATACCTATGATAGTGCGGGAAGTTATCAAGTTAGTCTCACCGTAACTGATTCTAAATCCAATCAATCAGTGAGTAAAACGCTGCCTGTTACAGTACAAGAGCAGAAAGCCAGCTCAGGAGGCGGTTCATTTGGTTGGGTTTTAATATTTGTTTTAGCAGTAGCTAGCAGACGCATTTGGTGAAGTTACACCCATAAAAAAGCCAGTTATTTAACTGGCTTTTCAAATTTAAAATATCTTTAAATTATAAACGGTCAATCACTGATTGAGTGAAATCAGTTGTTCCGTGGCTGCCACCTAAATCACGCGTCGTACGATCTCCAGATTTAATTACTTCAGCAACAGCGCTGCGAATACGTTCTGCTGTATCTGCCATTTCTAAATGCTCTAACATTTGAATTGACGCTAAAATTACAGACGTTGGATTTGCAAGGTTTTTACCCGCAATGTCAGGCGCGCTGCCGTGAACAGCTTCAAAGATTGCAGCATCTTCACCAATATTAGCACCTGGTGCCATACCTAAGCCACCGACAAGGCCCGCACATAAATCAGATAAAATATCACCGAATAAATTAGTAGTCACAATAACATCAAATTCTTCAGGGCTCATTACTAGTTTCATACATGTCGCATCAACAATCATTTCTGTTGATTCAATTTCAGGATAACGCTCAGCAACTTCACGTGCTACTTTTAAGAACAAACCTGACGTAGACTTTAAGATATTGGCTTTGTGTACAGCCGTTACTTTCTTGCGGCCTTCACGTACTGCAAGCTCATAAGCAAATGTTAAGATCTTTTCAGCGCCTTCACGAGTGATCATTGACATTGCTTGCGCTTCGTTACCATCTTCTGATACAACTTGACCAAGGCCTGAATACATACCTTGTGTGTTTTCACGAACCGTGATGATATCGATGTCTTCGTAGCGTGCTTTTGTACCAACGAATGATTTTACTGGGCGAACGTTCGCGTATAAACCAAATTGCTTACGTAAAGTAACATTAATTGATGTAAAACCCTCACCTACAGGAGTGGTTAATGGACCTTTTAGAGTAATCTTATTACGCGCAATGGTATCGATAGTGTCTTGAGGTAATAATTCACCTGTTTTTTCTAACGCGGCTAGACCTGCATCAACGAATTCGTAATCAAAATCGCATCCTGCGGCTTGTAATATCTCAAGAGCTGAATCAATGATACTTGGGCCGATGCCGTCGCCTTTGATTACTGTGATGGTTTGTTTAGCCATGAATTTTTCCTATTAAGCGGTGACGTAAATTAATCGCACATGTTTTTGCGACTGCTTGTTAGTTATTTACGTGAATGAGTTTGAAAATTTAAGCGGCTTTTATAGCAATATATTCAATAGATTTCCACTAAAACCCGCTAAATTAGGCAATATGTCTAATAAAGTGCGCCTATTATACGCTAGATGACAAATGTAATGGTAGCAACTGTGCATAAAAATTCGTTATGCCTTCCCAGCCAAGATCTTTTAAAACGCTATCTAGGGTTTGTTTTTGCCAACTGCTATTAGGCATCTGGGGCTGATATACGTTTAATGTAATAACTTTAAGCGCAACCCATAATTTTGCTTTTACTGATAGGTGCTGTTTGGTCTGTTGTTCGGCATCAAGTAGCGCTTGTGTCCATGGATTATCATCAAGTAGTTGCAACAAAGATACACTTAATTCTTCTACATTATGATTATTAACTCCAAATAACCATGAAATTGGCCGGCTAACATTTGTTTTTGGGTCTTTTTCACACAATGTTTTGCGACTTAATTTATTGCTAGAATGGGTTAGTAAATAATTTATGTACGCATATAAGGGGAGCGATACTTGTTCAAACTGTATTTCAGTTTGTTTACTTAATAATAAAGATAGCAAGCGTGTTATTGCTGTTAAGCGCACTTTTATGTGCTCTTTTAATGGGTGGTGTTGTATATCAACGAGTTGCTCAAATAGCACACGCTGAATGATTGCTGGCGCATTATCAATTCCCACCATGGTTAAGCAATGGCGTAAGTCTTTTGCGGCCAAATGCTCTTTATTATAGGGTTTCACAGCCTCTTTTAGACTATCAATTGTAGTAGTGTGGCCATTTAATAATTTTTCTAGATTACGATATGAGTACTCTTTTTGAATTTTCAGATTACCAATCAGCTGTAAAATATTACTCTGCTCATTAATAGGGTCGCTATCAATTGAAGGTATGTGTTCATTAAACCAAATGCTAAACAAAAGCCGTTTATCTTTTGTTGGACGCTGCTTAGCATTGCAATCTAACTTTGCAGAAACACCATGCCATCTTGCTCTTTTAGTATCGTTTAAATCAATTAGAATATGTTTATTATGTGTTTTGCTACATACATAAGTAAGTTGCTGCTCTGCAACGCTAACAAGACTACCTGGTAAGTAGGGGCCAATATTGGCAACTAACTTTTTAAGTGCATTTTGCGCGAAACTATTTGGCGTTCTAATGTAAATATCAGAAATAGCTTTATAAAGGTTAACGTGATCATCAGCAGCCCTATAAGTAATATTCATAGCAATGATATTTGCCAGTGCGACTAAAGTTGTAGCACCATCGTAAATCATTATTTTTGGCGCGCTCAGTAATGCTTGTTTGTATTTGTTTAATGGTGCCAAAATACGGGCAATATCGTTAGAGGGGAGGTTCGCTGACTGTAATAATTTTACAGCGAGTTGATGACGTGCCTGCCATTGCTTTTTTTCTTCGTTATTTAAAGGCTGTTGCGCTGCAAGCTTATTAGTTTGGGTTTGAACGCACAGATAGTTTGTTAAGCAAACCGCTATTAGTTGTTGGCTAACTTGTGAGTTGTAATTTAAACTTTTACAAAGTGCTGCTACAACAACACACTGATTAACAACTAAGTTAGTAGTGTAGCCAAAATCAGAAACATATAGGCATAATTGAGCTTGTAATGAGTTGGGGTGGGTTTCATATAACTTATAAAACTGTTCAGCCTGCTTAGATAAAAGAGGATAAATTGAGGGCCACTGGCTTTTATTGTAGTACAAACGTAACATTTCATGAGTTTGCTTAAATAAGCTGGCTAAATGCTGTGGTGTTGGTTGCATAGTAGTCGTTTAACTTTTTTGCATAAAGGCATCGTGAGCACTTGGGCCCCATAAAACTAATTCACCATTATTAAACAGAAGCCCGGTGCATTCATCCATGGTTGTTATACCATCTGATTTTATATGCTGAGTACGATAAAAAACAATTTGCCATACATCATCGCCGCTGCGTTTTGCAAAAGTGAGGTCTGGACTGCCTAAATAGTCTAAAACAGCATTCAAGGTTGTTGGCTCTTTGATGCTTAATTTTGCGATATAACGTTTATTAAAAGCTTCTCTGTCTTGCCATATCATGGCTTGCGGGTCATCTTTATAAAAGGTAATCACTAACGTAGCTATCAGTGCGTAAACACCTAGCCCTAATATGATATAACGGATGACCTTTTTAAACATTGTGTACTCTTAAAGATGATTAAAATAACGTGTTGCTTTAAAGCAATACTTGAAATTGAGCCTGCATAGTAGTTATTAAGTATACGCGTTGATAAATCGCAGAGCCAGTTTAACTAATCAACAAAGTCTTAATTGCTTTAAGCTAAACCCTAGATGTATATCTGTCCTTAAACTCACAAGTTGCTTTGATACAATATAGTCTTGCATCCCTTCATCCAACTTATTTCTTGCAGCTTGAGAAATTGTCTTATCAGAAATTGCATTGGCAATATTTTGATGTTTACTGATAATTTCTTGTGCAGTTTTAAGGCCAATACCTTTAATGCCAGGGATGTCGTTTGTTTTATCACCAGCAAGCGCCCAAAAATCAACTAGTCTATTTTGTTCAACGGTAAAGCGCTCATATATGGCATTTCTTTGGATATATTCTTTCTTAAAATAATCGTAAATGTGAATTTTTTCACTCAATGCAGGTAAAAAGCCTTTATCGGTCGAAACAATTGTACTTGAAACACCATGGGATGCAGCCTTATGAGCAAGAGTTGCGATAATATCGTCAGCTTCGTCGTTATCGGGTGCAAATACAACAACCCCTATTTGCTCTATTGCACTTTTGAACTGCGTTAAGTTCTCTTTAAGTAAAGCAGGCATTGGGGCACGACTATTTTTGTATTGTGGGTAAAAATGATAACGCCAACTTTTATCTCCATCAAAAACAGCGATAGCATGGGTGGCATTCGTTACACGGAGCAGCTTTTGACATGCGTGTGCTACTCTTTGGCAGCAAGTGATAATCATTTGCTGCTCACTGTACTTATTTTGATTACTGTCAACAGCATAGATGCGCCTAATCAAATTAAGCGCATCTATTAAAAGTAATTGTCCTGACACTGTTTTTCTCTTTTAAGCGTTTACTTCATAACATGGGACATATTTTGAGCCCGGTAGTTTCATTCGACCTTGTTCAACAAATGCTTTAAGTAATTTATCCATGTTTTTCATGAGTTCGGGCTCACCACTGAGAATAAATCGACCATGCTGTTTAATTGCTTGAATACCTTCATCTTTAACGTTTCCAGCAACAATACCAGAAAATGCACGGCGAAGATTAGCTGCCAGCAACTGTTTAGGTTGATCAAGGTGCAAATCTAGTCCAGACATATTTTCGTGTGTTGGAGCAAAAGGTTGCTGAAAGTCATTGTCGATTTTCAGTGTCCAATTGAAGTAATAAGCATCACCTACACTTTTTCTGTAATCACGTACTTGGGCCATAGATGATTTCAACTTGATTGCTACTTGCGCAGGATTATCAACAATGACTTCAAATTTTTCTAGTGCTTCACTTCCAAGTGTTAACTCAATAAATTTACAAAGCTCTTTGAAATACTCTTCACTTTCCTTAGGGCCCGTAAGAATAACTGGTAGAGACTGTTTCTGATTATCCGGATGTAATAAAATACCCAATAAGTACAGCAGTTCTTCAGCAGTCCCAGCGCCACCAGGAAAAATAATTATGGCGTGAGCTGTGCGGATAAACGCTTCAAGGCGTTTCTCAATATCTGGTAATATAACCAGTTCGTTTACAATGGGGTTAGGTGGCTCAGCAGCGATGATGCTTGGTTCAGTCAAACCCAAATAGCGATTATCTGTATTTCGCTGCTTGGCATGACCAATTGTGGCTCCTTTCATAGGTCCTTTCATAGCGCCTGGGCCACAACCTGTGCAAATATTTAAACCGCGTAAGCCTAATTCATAACCAACTTGTTTAGTATATTTGTACTCGATTTCATTAATAGAGTGGCCGCCCCAACATACAATCATACTGGGATCAGAGTTAACTCTTAACGCGCCTGCATTGCGCAGCATATCGAATACCATGTGGGTTATTTTTTTTTGTTCTATTAAGTCTTTTTCGTATTTTTGACAAATAAACAGAATATCGCGAATAACCGAAAAAATATGTTCATGAATCCCAGTGATTATCTGACCATCAACGAATGCTGTTTGAGGTGGGTTTTCTAGCTCAATTTTAATACCACGCTCACGTATTAGTAAGCGAATATCAAAATCTTGGTATTTATTATATATCTCAGAGCTTGAGTCCGTATGGCTTCCGACATTTAATACAGCGAGTACACAATTTCTAAATAAAGTGTAGCGTTCACTTGCGGAGGATTGCTCTAATAAATCAACTTCTAATTGTGACAGTAAATCTAACACGCCTGTAGGGTTTAACTGAATTAACATAGGCATTCTCCTTGCTGACTGTTATTACTTTTATGTTAAGAATTGATACATAGCTTGTCTCGACCAGATTTTTTAGCCTTGTATAAAGCGTCATCAGCGCGATCAAATGCAATTAAAGGTGTATCACCTTTTTTGAATTGCGTGGCTCCAATTGATACAGTAATTTGAACACTTTTGTTCTTAAATTTAAACGGAATCGATTTAATTGCTTCTCGAAGTTTTTCAAGTGGCGCTGTTGCATGCTCCACTGACATGCCAGGCATAAGTAAGACAAACTCTTCACCACCATAGCGTGCAATGAAATCCGATTTTCTAATCGACATTTGCAATGCTTTAGCAATAACCTGTAATGTTTTATCTCCAGCACTATGGCCGTATTGGTCATTGATAGATTTAAAGTGGTCAACATCAATAACAACTAAAGTAAAATCAGATTCTTGCACTGAGAAAAGATGAAACTCATGGTTAAACCTCTCATCAAACGCCGCGCGATTTGGTAATTTAGTTAGTCCATCAAGTAAACTTTTAAATCGTTGTTCATGCAACCGCTTTTTGTATTTAGAGAGTTTGCTTTCTAAGCTACCAACACGGGTATTTATATCTTGGAAATTTTTAATAAGGGCTTGTCGGTCTTCTTGCTCTAGGCGCTCTTTTGCAATTAAATCGTGACTTAACGATTTTAACTCATTATCCACAAGCGCTTTTAAAGATGAAATAGATGTCGCATCTTGAGTCTGTTTTGTTAGGTTAACTATTTTGCTTTCAATACGTTTATTTAGCGTCTCAAACTCAGTACTCATTGACTCTGAGTGTTTGCTAGTCGCTACAATTGAATGATGAAGATCTTCAAGAGTCTGATTCAACGACACTAAAAAACTTTGCGCGGATTGGCGTTCATCGCTGATATTTGTGGCAACAATTCTTATTATTTCAATAGCTGAGGTTAATAAGTCTTCAACTGAATCTGTTTCTGAAATCTTATTCTTAATGGCCTTAACATTGTCAGCTGCTTCATCTTCAAAAACAAGATCATTAGCCAATGTTAAAAGCTCTTTGGCTAACCTAGGCTGGGTAGTTGAGTCTTCTGTATTACTTACTGATAGTTTAACGGTTAAGGCTTGATTATAAATAGATACAAGCTTATTCAGAATGGGAATAAAATCGTTTGTCGATTGTATTTCATTTAATTGATGGTCGAGTAAATGACGTAGCATACGCCGCGTGTCATCAGGTAAACCTTTAGTTTTTTGTAATAACTTACCTGCGGTTAAAACACTCGTGTGTAGCTCTCGTTGATGCGATAATTGTTGTGCTTCTTGATTTTTTAAAAGGCTCAGGATTTCAGTGATCAGTGGTGCTAAATTTTCAAAGTCGACACCTTTACTTAGGGCACTTCTAAACTTGGCTAAACGGTTATCCAATTCGATATCCATACCTTTGCAACTTAATGAAAGCTTAGCTGCAAAATTAGTCAAAGTATCTACTTGTTGCTTTCGAGCAGTTTCAAGTACTTTTCTGGTATCGATAGCTTGTTTAAGCTTTTTATTTAAAACTTCGAGCTGGCCTGACACTAATACATACCGCCATAAAATTTAATCATTTATAAGCGTAAGTTTACAATAAATCTGACACAAATGTAGGTGCTAAGTCAAAAACTTAGAATTTGATGTTGATTTTTATTCATCGAACCTAAACTGTGGGCATTTTATCGCTTTTATTACACATCATTCCACTATCATTGATAGGCTCTGCATTATTAAATTTAAAATAGTAAGAGTTCCCATGAAAAAGTTATTAGCGATGTCGCTTGCGGCTGCATTTTCGTACTCAGCTTGGGCTGATGTGAATTATTCATTATCAATTACAGAGCCTGAGCACCACTTAGGTAATGTGAGTGTCGAGTTTCCTGTCTCAGCTCAAGCTCATTTAGATATTAAATTGCCAGCATGGCGAACGGGACGCTATGAGATTTTAAATTTAGCCAATGGTGTGCGCTATTTTTCAGCGAAAGATGATGACGGCAAGGCGCTTAACTGGGAAAAAATTAATGCCAGCACATGGCGTGTACATTTAAACGATCCAACTAGCGTGAATATCGATTACCAAGTCTATGCCAATGAATTAGGCAAGCGCGCAAGACATATAGACGACAGCCATGCATTTATCGATGCATCTGGCTTTTTTATGTTTAGTGAATCGTTCCGTCAAGAACCAGTAACGGTTAACCTAAATGTGCCGAAATCGTGGCGTTCTGTATCGGGCATGGAAAATGCCGGTTCAAAACATCGATTTAAGGCGGCCGATTATGATGTGCTGGTAGATTCTCCTATCGAAACTGGGATAAATGATTTTTATACTTTCAAAGTAGATGGCCGACAGTACGAACTCGTTATTTGGGGTGAAGGTAACTATGATGTTGACCTGATGCTATCTGACCTTAACAAGCTAGTCAAAACAGGTAATATTATTTGGGATGATTACCCGTATGAACGTTATGTGTTTATGGTTCATGCCACATCGGGTGCAGGTGGTGCAACTGAACATTTAAATTCAACTATTATCCAGCGTCCGCGAGATAGGTTTGGTTCGCGCGATGATTATCTTGCTTTTATTAGCACCGCAGCCCATGAGTTTATTCATACTTGGAATGTTAAAGCATATAGACCAGAAGGTTTGATGCCTTATGATTACACCAATATGAACTTTGATAAACTGTTATGGATTGCAGAAGGTTCAACGAGTTATTTTGAAGATCATTTACTCGTGCGCTCTGGTATATCAACCACCGATGAGTTTTTTAAAACCTTGACGAAAACTGTAAACCGCCATTTAGCCACGCCTGGTCGTGAAGTACAAAGTGCCAGTGAAACTAGCTTTGACAAATGGATCAACCAAGGGGGCGATCACGCCCGAAATTATGGCACGAATATTTATTTAGAAGGTGCATTAATTTCGATGGCGTTAGATATCGATTTACTTGAAAAGAGCCAAGGAAAGCAAAGTTACCGTGACGTTCATCGCGCTCTATATAATAGTTATAAAATGCCACACGGTTTTACCGCTGAGAATGTAAAAACGATCTTGAAAGATTTAACAAAAAGAGATTACAGTAATTGGTGGGCTAGCAATGTAGATAGCCCAGCTGCTATTGATTTTGATAAGTTGTTAGCAAAAGTAGGTTTAATTCACACCCGTCCAGCGGGTGCAAAGCCGCAAGCGAGTATTGATAGTTTTGCCAAGAATACGGGCGAGTTATTAACGCTTACTCATGTTCGTCGTGGTGGGGCTGCTTGGCAGGCTGGTTTAACGACAAATGATAAAATTGTTGCTATTGATAAAAAGCATGTAGGTAAAGATTTAAAAGCAAGCTTAGAAACGTTTAAAGCAGGCGATAAAGTTTCGATTGATTTTATACGTAGAGATGCATTGCAAACGACGACAATAACGCTAAGTGAAGGTTTTGATAAAGCGAAAAAGATAACAGCAAATGCTGATGCAACAGAGCAACAAATGGCGTTATTTAAAGCATGGATAGGTGTAGAGCACCCACATAAGACTAAGTAACCTAAACTCTGCAGACTAAGGGCGATATTTGTTTTTAATATCAATATATTAGTACATCTATAAACCCTAGTTCAGGTTAAATAATTAACTTAGTTTTTCAAATAGAAAGGAGCTCAGGCTCCTTTTTTGTTTGAAATGTACTTGGTGTATTTCGTTTATAAACTTGCTGGTTGCTTTTTTATTATTAATGTTTGCTATTAATTGTTGATATTTTCGTTTAAAAAATGCTTTTTGTACCTGCCTTTCACTACGCATTTTAATATCACTTTCTTGTTCAGTACATTGAGTTACCGGAAATGGCATGAGTGAAAAGCCTGGTACGCCGGTTTGCCAAATATGTTGTAAATCACAATCAACAGGTCTGCCAAATTTTTCAGTGACAGCCAGCAATTGCTTTGCTCCATCATAACTTATTGCTGTTGCGCAGCAGCCAGACATCAGCTTTTTATGGACCACTAAAGAGTAGGCATTATCTAGATGCTTTTTAAAAATGATGCTTCGTTTTCGTCCTTTGTATGCACTGAGCTTAATCAATTGCCATTTGATATCTAAATCATTGATACTTTTAATTGCCGTATGTATATCGCTTGTCAACGTGAAGTCATCTTCAAAAATTAATGCATAATCAAGTTTTTGATCAACAATTGCTTGCCATACTTTTCGGTGACTTAAATAACAGCCGATTTGACCTTTACTTAATGGGTAATGGTAGTTCTTTTTATTCAACGTTGTGCAGTAATGTTTATTAACCTCAGATTGTGACAAAGTTGCACCATCAATAGCCTCAATTCTAGTGAAGGGAAGTTTGTATTTGTTAAACTGCATTACACTGTTTGCCAAGCGTTGTGGTGAACGCTTTAAATTGATTAAGAAAATAGGTGGCATAAAACACATTCACATAATGTAAGATTTTACGTTATGTTAATGAGTACATGTGACACACCCATGGCAAGTTTATGTCATATTATTTGCAATGTAGCTAATCCCATCCTTTTTAACGTTATATTATAACTATTAGTCGCAGAAAGATTGACCTATTCAATGTTTGGCGCGTACCCTATTTAAGACATAATAAAAAGGATTAAATAAAATGCGTTTAAAACCCCTTATTGCACTGTGTGCTTTGGCATTTACAGGCACATCATTTGCTGATGAAGGTATGTGGCAACCACATCAACTTCCAGAGCTTGAATCTGTATTAAAAGCGAAAGGACTTGAGATTGATGCAAAATCAATCTCCAAATTAACCGAATTTCCGATGAATGCAGTTATAAGCCTTGGTGGGTGTACTGCATCGTTCGTATCACCTAAAGGGTTAGTGGTAACTAATCATCACTGTGCTTATGGTTCTATTCAATATAACTCAACACCAGAGAATAATATTTTAGAAAATGGCTTTTTAGCAAAAAATTCCTCTGATGACCTACCGGCAGCTCCAGGGTCGCGTGTATATGTTACAGAAACAGTGACCAACGTGACTGAAAAAGTAATTAAAGGCACTGAAAAGCTTAGCGCAAAAGCACGTTATGACGCGCTTGAAAAAAACCAAAAACAACTTGTTGCTGACTGTGAAGCTGATGATAATTACCGCTGTAATGTGTATTCATTTCATGGCGGGTTAGAGTTTTACTTAATAAAATCACTCGAAATTAAAGATGTTCGTTTAGCCTATACTCCAGCTATGGGTGTAGGCAAATACGGTGGTGATATAGATAACTGGATGTGGCCGCGCCATACTGGGGATTTTGCATTTTACCGTGCCTATGTCGGTAAAGACGGTAAACCGGCGGAATACAGTGAAGATAACGTTCCCTTCGTGCCAGATTCATATTTGAGCGTCAGTGCAAAAGGCGTTCAAGAGGGTGATTTTGTTATGGTAACAGGCTACCCGGGGCGAACCAATCGTTACCGTATAGCTGCCGAAGTCGATTACGTATTTAATACCAGCTACCCAAAAGCCCGTACCCATAATACTAAGTATGTATCATTAATCGAAGAAAACGCTGAAGATGGCAGCAAAGCTCGAATTGCTTATGAAAGCACTATCGCAGGTTATAATAATTATATTAAAAACTACGGCTCAATGATCGAAAGCTTTAATAAAGGCACTATGTATGAGCGTAAAAAGCAGTTTGAACAAGCGTTAACAAACTGGATTAACAACGATCGACGATTAAAAAGGCAATACGGCAACGTATTAGCTGAGCTTTCGTCATTAGTTGAACAATCACAACAGCATAACGAACGCGATCGCATGTTAGGTTACGTGCATCGTTCACAAATGATCAGCACAGCTCGTCGTTTATATCGCCTGGCATATGAAAAGCAAAAACCAAATAGTGAGCGTGAGTCTGGTTTTCAAGAGCGTGATATGCCAAGACTTGAAGCTGGCTTAAAACGTATGACTCGCCGCTTTGATGAAGGTGTTGATAAAGCTATTTTACTGCACTTTTTAGAGCTTTATGCTGCATTACCGAAACAAGAGCGATTTGCTGAAGTTGATAAAGCGTTTAACTTACAAAATGGCTTTGATAAAGCAAAACACAAAGCATTACTCGATAGCATGTATGCTAAGTCATCACTTAATGATGAAGACACACGTTTAGAATTGGCTGAGCAATCATTTGCGCAAATTAAGAAAAGTAATGACCCGTTTATTCAGTATGCTGATGCTATCTTCAAGGTAATGAAAGCGCAAGAAGATAAAGACAAAGCACTTGCAGGCAAATTACAAGCTGCACGTCCGCAACTTATGGCAGCGATCATTGCATTTAATAAAGCAAAAAATAAACCTGTGTATGCTGATGCAAATAGCACGCTTCGCGTAACCTATGGCACAGTGGGTGGTTATTCTCCACAGGATGGATTAGTAGCAACACCGTTTACGTCGCTTGAAGGGTTACTTGCTAAAAATACTGATGTTGAACCGTTTAATGCCCCTGAAAATTTGCAAAAGCAAATTAAAGCTAAATTATATGGCGACTATACTGGTGGCATGAACACAGTTCCTGTTAACTTTTTATCAAACGTTGATACAACGGGTGGTAACTCGGGATCACCAACATTAAATGGTAAAGCGGAACTTGTAGGCTTACTGTTTGATGGCGTATACGAAAGTATTATTGGTGACTGGGATTATAACCCTGCGTTAAATCGCTCTATTCACGTTGATTCACGATATATGCTGTGGGTGATGGATAAAGTTGATAACGCACAAAATTTACTAGACGAAATGAAGATTGTTAAGTAATAGTTTAAATATTTTTTACCCAAATAAGCGCTGATACTAATCAGCGCTTTTTTATATATTTCAGTATCCTGTAAAAACTTACTTCCCCTAGTGTTCCATATTTTGTTTATTTATTAGTAAAAATTGTTTTACTTTAGTTGCGGGTGTGTTAAAAAGTAACAGTTGCTTTTTGTTTAATAGTTATAAAGTAACAATAGTGAGTAGGCAAAAACATTGTATAAACCATGTAATGTCTGCTTTAAATTCAAGGGGTACGTTAGTTGTTGTTTTACTAGCTCACTGGTTTATGAAAATGAAGAGATTATAAAAATGTCAAAACTAGTCATCGATACAGGAAAAAATCAGACCAAACGAACAAGGCTAAGCCTTGCTGTTACTTATGCGTTGATGGGGTTAAGCCCACTATTTGTTTCATCTTTTGCTCTGGCCGAAAATGACAGCGCTGCCAAAGCGGATGAAGATATAGAGGTCATCGAAGTAAGCGGTATTCGTGGAAGCATTAATAGTGCGCAAAATCTTAAGCGGTTCGCTGATACTGTGAAAGATGTTATCACCGCCTCTGATATTGGCGCATTGCCTGACAAATCGGTGACAGAAGCTTTACAGCGTGTACCTGGTGTAACAATTGAGCGGTTCGCTTCTTCGGATGATCCTAAACATTATGCAGATGAAGGGACTGGTGTATTAGTACGTGGCCTAGACAGAGTTCGCTCAGAAGTAAATGGTCGTGACGCATTTAGTGCCAACGCAAGTGGAGGTCTAAGTTATGAAGATTTCCCGGCAGAATTACTTGGTGCGGTTGAAGTGGTAAAAAACCAAACTGCTGATTTGATTTCTGGGGGTATTTCAGGCACGGTTAATTTGTTAACACGAAAGCCTTTTGACTCTGATAAGCAACTTATTTCTGTCAATGCAAAAGCAAACTATGCTGATTTTAGAGAAGAAGTAACACCGTCATTCTCTGCTTTATTCTCTGATACGTGGGAAACTAATTCAGGTAAGTTTGGATTTTTAATTGCCGCTTCACAATCTGAGTTTAAAACCCGCGGGGATGGTGTTGGCTTAGGTAATTTTCATTCACGAGGAGATGCTTTTATCCCAACGCTTGATCAATGGGGCGGCATTACAGGGGTAGACCCTTCTTCACCTGTGGATGGCCCAGCGCTTCCTAATCAGCCAGCGGGTAGTATCTGGCATGTGCCTGTAGCGATTCATATGAGTACTGCAGATAACGACCGTAAACGCCAAGGTCTAACGTCATCATTACAATGGGCAAATGATGATGAAACAATCGTTGCAACAATTGAGCATATTCGTTCGAAAGCATCTTTAGAGTGGAATGAACGTCAAATAGGTCAGGCTGCACAGGGATTTAAGGGATTCATGGGATCATCTCAGAATTGGCAAGATGATGCTGCTAATGGATACCCGCTAACAACGAGTGATAACTTTGTAACTTCAGGTGTTGCTTTAGGTGTCAGCCCTGAGACCCCATTTTTTTACCGTAGTCGTTGGAATTACAATGAAAATACAGTTAATGACACCTCATTTAAATTGACTTTAAAGCCTGTTGATAGGTTAACAATTGACCTTGATTATCAAATGATAGACTCAGATAAACATGTTCAAAACTACAGTATGTCAGGCCAAACACGTGGTAATCATGTGCATGTTGTATCTCCTTACTTTTTAGATATGCGTAATAGCAGACCAACCGTTGAATTTTTAAGTGATAACATAATGACAGCCGGTTGGTCACCAAATGAAGATTGGAATGGGCCCGTACCTAACTTATTTTTGGGCAGTGGTATGGAGCAAGTTGAGCACAATACGGCCGAAGCTGATAGCTATAAAATTGATTTTAAATATGAATTAGATGGTAACTTTACCAGTGTCAGTGCTGGTGCTTATATGTCAGATAAAGATCTTACTGTAAGAGACACGGCTTATGAAGGGTGGTCAGCAATTGGTACCCCTTGGGTGCAAGATGACCGTAATGCCGCCGCTGCAGTGAATCGTCCAGAGCTATTTGAACGAGTTGATTTTTCAGATTATTACAATGGGCAAGTATTACTTGGAGATGTAAATAACTTTTTATTCCCTAAAATGTCTCTCGTAAAAGACTATGCAAATTCTCTGCGCCAAGGTTGTAAAGACGGATGGCATAATGCAACAAACAGTGCGGCAAATAATGGCGTGTGTACAGGCACCTATGTTCCTTATGAGGACAAAGCTGACCGTGTAGATGGTCCATTTGCAGCCCATAATATAAGTTCAAGTAATGAAAAGCGTACCGAGTTTTATGTGCGAGGAGACTTCGATTTCGAGTTTAACGATATGCCAATAGTGGGTAATGTGGGCTTACGTTATGTTAATTATAAACTGCAATCGACCGGCGCTGTTGTACAACCAGCAACGATTAAACGAGGTGAAGAAGGGACTTCTTTAAACACGGTTATGCAGCAGGACGAATACAAACGTTACTATGATCTTGCTAATGGTGAATCAACGTTAAGCACAGTGGATGGCACAGACTACAGTACAATTCTACCAAGCTTAAACCTTAGTTTTGGTGTATCTGAAGACGTTGTTGTGCGTTTTGGCGCATCAAAAGCCTTGTTCTACCCTAATTTGATGGATGCCAGAAATATAAGCATTATCAATTTAGACTATACGCGAAGATTACAAACACCTGGCGCTGATTATGATGAAGTAAACAACCCAGTGGTGGGAATTGACGATATTGAAGTAACGGCGCTTTCGGGTAATCCTAACATAGAGCCGGAAGAGTCTATTAATACAGATCTAACCACTGAATGGTACTTTGCGGAAGCAGGTTATGTCACTGTTGGTTTATTCCATAAGAAATTGGACAATATTATTCGTAACAGGGCATTCAATTTAGATCGAACCTTTAATGGTGAGCAGTACGATATTTCTGCCTATGGTCCGGCTAATACAGGGTCAGGCACAATACAGGGTGCTGAATTTTCATACTCACAATTTTATGACATGCTGCCAGGTGCTTGGAGTGGTTTAGGGTTACAATTTAACTTTACCTTAATCGATCAGGATGGGCTGGAAGATCCAAATGAAGTATCTACGGGTACATTAGCGTTTGATGAAAACGGCGATCCGATCACTGATACCCGTAATACATTCCGTGTTTTCAGTGGATTACCTCTGCAAGGTTATTCTGATAAGAACATGAATTTAGTCGGGATGTACGAATACGACAAAATATCAATGCGTGTTGCTTACACATGGCGCTCAGAGTATCTACTCACACTTCGTGAATCTGAAGAATATGTTCCAGCATATGCTGAAGCATCAGGCATGATGGATGCGAGCATTTACTACAGCATTAATGATCATTGGAAAGTAGGACTTGAAGCAAGTAACTTATTAGATACCGAAACAAAAACTCGATATCAAATGGATCAAGCGGGCACCAAAACTCAAGCTTTAAACTTTACAACAGACAGACGTTTTGCGTTAAGTGTCAGAGCTAGTTTCTAACTCTATGCTTGTCAGCTCTGTTAATTACCAGAGCTGACAAATTTATTTTATAACTGCGGTTGTTAATAATAAGGATAAAAATGCCTGAATTGATTAAAGGAAGTGGCTGTATAAAGCAATTACAGCAAACTGGTTGGGATATATTAAAAGAACAAGTTAGTTTGCCAGTAGCTGTTATTAAACAAGACAAAATCAAGAAAAATGCAAAGTGGATGGCAGACTTTACCGCTAAACATAATATGTTGCTTGCTCCACATGGTAAAACAACCATGTCGACAGAGTTGTTTAAGATGCAACTAGACGCAGGTGCATGGGGGATGACTTTAGCCACGGTGCCGCAAGTTATAAGTGCATTTGAAGCAGGTATTACACGTGTGATTATGGCAAATCAATTGGTCGGTAAATTTCATTTTGATCAAATAGGTAAATGGTTAGAAAGTAGCGCAATTGAGTTTTATTGTTTTGCAGACTCAATAGACAACTTAATAGACATAGGTGAGTTTTTTGCTGAGCGTAATTTGAGCGTTAATATTTTATTAGAAGTAGGTATAAAAGGTGGGCGTTGTGGCTTACGTTCAGCAAAGGAAATATCAAGTTTAGTGGCAACCTGTGAGCAATATTCCAGCCTAAAATTAATGGGTATTGCTTTTTATGAGGGGGTTATAGGCGGTGAAAACCCAGCTCAGCAAGTAAAGGTTTTTGTTGATGAGGTGAGTACCCTTGCAAAAAAACTACAAGTTGAAAACCGCTATAATACAAAAAAACCTATTATCACCGGAGCAGGTTCAGCATGGTACGACATTGTAGCAAAAACGCTTTATGACAACACATGCTCAGGCAACTTCAACATTATACTTAGACCCGGTTGTTATCTGATCCACGACACTGGCATTTATCACCAGGCGCAGCAGGCAATAATATCGAGAAGTCAGGTAGCTTGTGATATCACTGGCGAGTTAGAAAATAGTTTGAGTATTTGGGCGTATGTCTTATCAATACCTGAGCCTGGTCTTGCAATTATGGGTATGGGCAAACGTGATGTGGCTTTTGATGCAGGTTTTCCAACAGCAGAGCTTATTTACTCTATTAAAACAGGGCAATTATCGAAAGTTAATAATGGATTCAAAATTGAAAAAATAATGGATCAACATTGTATGCTACGTTACCCAGACGAACAGGCCCTCCGGGTGGGAGATATGATGAATTTTTCGACGTCTCATCCTTGTTTAACATTCGATAAATGGCGTCAAATAGGTGTTGTTGAAGATGATTGGGTTATCACTAAGACCATTTCAACACAATTCTAGAAAGGTTTCTTATGGATATAATAAGTAAAATAAAAGAAGGCCTAGGACACTTTAGTCCAGCAGAAGATAAAGTGGCTAGGTTGATTTTGTCTGATTTGAATTTTTCAGCGACCGCTTCAATCAATGAATTAGCAGACAAGGCTAAAGTGAGTCATGCCAGTATCACTCGCTTAGCTCGAAGCTTAGGCTGCGAAAATGTGCGAGATCTAAAATTTAGATTAACTCAATCAGCGGCGATTGGAGAGCGTTTTACTACTCCTGAAATCATTGAAAAAAAACAACTATCCCACGTATATACATCTATTCATGAAATTTTAGAATTGAATGCTGGAGCCATTGATGAAGCAATTGTTGAGCAAGCCAGTGATGCTGTTTGTCATGCTAGGCATTGTTTAATTTTTGGGGTTGGTGGAGGCAGTAGTATGTTAGCTCAAGAGTGCCAAAACCGCTTTTTTCGACTCGATGTACTTTCTAATGCCTATAGTGACCCTATGATGATGCGCATGGCTGCCTCAACAGTAAATAAGGGAGATGCAGTCATTTGTTTATCTCTCAGTGGCGTTTCACCCGATGTGATGGATGCTGCCAAAATAGCCAAAGAATATGGGGCTGTGATTATTACCATTTGTCCTGATAGTGAACTTTCAGCACTCGCTGATTTTCAATTGCCTATTAAAACACAGGAAAGTGATTATATTTTCAAACCAAGTGCCGCAAGGTACGTAATGATGGCAGCTTTGGACATTCTTTCAAGTGAAGTGGCAATGCGAAATCAGCGTCGCTCAAAAGAGAAGTTACGTCGCTTGAAAATTCAACTTGATCAACATCGAGACAAAAATAGCAATATGCCACCTGCCGATAAGCGTTTTCCGCTAGGGGATTGAACACGTGAAAAACACATCAGCCGATTTTATTATTCAAGGAGCTCGGGTCTTTATTGATAAAGAAAGCCCAATAGAGCAGCTCGATGTTGCGATAAAGGACGAGTTTATTTTAGCTATAGGAAAAAACCTAAATATAGACACGAGAAACATTATCTCCGCGCAAGGTTTGATTTTAGCGCCAGGGTTTATTGATGTTCATACCCATGATGATCTCGAAGTGTTAAGAAACCCATCAGTACCAGCTAAGTTAAGTCAGGGGGTGACTACAGTAATTGCTGGTAATTGTGGAATTAGCGCTGTACCAACAACTGCTGTCAGTGCAGTGCGTGATCCCATTAACTTACTTGGTGGGCAAAGTGAGTTTGTTTATCCCGATATGCTGAGTTATAAAAAAGCATTTGCGAAGGTTAAACCCAGTGTGAACTTAGCAATGTTAATAGGCCATATTAGTTTACGTGCGCAAGTGATGGATAAGTTAGAACAAGAAGCAACCTCTAGTGAAATAAATGAAATGAAAAGCTTGTTAGCCGTTGCTATGCAACAAGGAGCGCTTGGTTTAAGCACAGGGCTTGCGTATTACAATGCTAAAGAGGCCAGTGAGTGTGAAATTAATGAGTTGGCTAAAGTTGTCACACCATTTGATGGGCTTTATACCACCCATTTGCGCAGTGAATTTCAGGGAGTTATAAATGCTATGGATGAAGCATTTGCTACCGCTAAACAGGCCAAACTTCCTTTAGTTATTTCGCATATAAAATGCGCAGGACAAGAAAACTGGGGACGTTCAAAAGAAGTGCTTGCGCACTTTGAACAACAAAAGCAGCACCAGCATATAGGTTGCGATTGTTACCCTTATTCTGCGAGTTCAAGCACTTTAGACTTAAAACAAGTCAACGACGATACAGAGATTTTCATTACATGGTCTAAATCGTTTCCTGATATGGCGCAGCAAAGTTTAAGTGATATTGCAAAGCAGTGGGATGTTTCTCTACTTGAAGCTGCTTCACGTATACAGCCAGCCGGCGCTGTTTATCACTGTATGTTGGAATCTGATGTGAAAACATTTTTGGGTTACGAACACAGTATGATTGGTTCGGATGGTTTACCGTGTGATCCACACCCACATCCAAGGTTGTGGGGGACATTCCCTCGTGTGCTGGGTCATTATTGTCGCGATGAAAAATTGCTTTCATTAAATCTTGCTTTACACAAAATGACAGCGCTGCCAGCTGAGAATTTCAAATTGTGCAAACGTGGCAAAATTGAGGTCGGTTTTTTTGCTGATCTGGTGTTATTCGATCCAGAAAAAATTATAGATAACGCAACTTATAGCAAACCTCAATATAAAGCGAGCGGAATAGAAATGGTCTGGGTAAATGGGGTTATAAGCTACCAATCAAGTAATAACGCAACTGAGTATTCAGGATTTGGTCGAGCTGGGCTATTTTTGAATCGACATAATTTTAGTTAATGAGGAACGTATGACAATAACAAGAATAGGTGCTGAAGGTGGAAAGGGAACGGGTGGCCAACATTTACCTTTTTCGCGTGCAGTAGAAGCTGGTGGTTGGCTTAAAGTGTCAGGTCAAACACCGATGAAAGATGGTGAAATAGTAGAAGGTGGAATAGTGCCACAGTCACGTTTAGCAATAGAGAACTGCATTGCAATAATGGCTGAAGCAGGTTACGGACTAGAGCATGTGACTCATGTTTCGGTGGTGCTAACTGATGCTCGATATTTTCAGTCTTTTAACAAAGTATTTGCGGAGTTTTTTGGTGCTCATCCGCCTGCGCGAATTTGTATGGTTGCAGATTTAGTCGTCGACTGCAAAGTTGAGGTTGATGTGACCTGTTACAAAAATAGCTAACACACCCCGGGGAGAACGTATGTTTGCTAGTCAATCCTATTATCTGCTGGCTTTTTTTACATACTTACTGATTATGATTTTAATTAGTTGGTTGGTATCGCGAAAGCAAAAGAATGCGAGTGATTATTTATTGGCCGGACGTAAAGTGCCCCTTTTTCTTACGCTTGGTACGACGGTTGCTACTATGGTAGGCACAGGCTCCTCGATGGGAGCTGTAGGGTTTGCATATGAAAATGGTTGGGCTGGCGCTTTATATGGTGTTGGCGGTGCTGTGGGTATTTTACTGCTAGCGTGGTTGTTCGCACCTGCTCGTGATCAAGTATTCTCAACGATGAGTGAAGAGCTGGCAAGTTACGTGGGTAATCATAAGTGGGTCAAGCAAATTTTAGCTGTTGTTATCTATGCTGCGAGCATAGGCTGGCTTGGCGCTCACCTTATAGGTGGTGGTATGTATTTATCTTGGCTAACAGAGCTGAGTATTACGCAGGCCAAATTATTAATAGGAGCTGGACTTGCTGTTTTTATTATTTTAGGTGGTTACTCAGCGGTTGTATGGACAGATTCTTTACAAGCTATCATATTATTTATTGGTTTTGTGTTGATGGCCTATTTTTCACTTGAAAATGTTGGCGGGTTAAGTACCTTAAACAACAGTGAACTAGTTGCTAAACAAGGTGTTTTTTCTTATAAAAATGTAGGCTTACTGCCTGCTATATCAATGTTTTTAGCTGTGTTAGTTGGCGTCTTGGCTACGCCATCTTTTCGTCAGCGAATATATGCTGCTGATAGTGTTAAAACGATTCGCCGCTCATTCATTCTATCGGGTATTCTGTATTTATTTTTTGCACTGCTACCTGCTTTAATAGGTACAAGCGCCTACCTAATGAATAGCGCGTTAGATAGTGCCGCCTATGCTTTTCCTTATATTGCATTGCATGTTTTGCCTGTTTACTTAGGCGGGTTTATTTTGTTAGCCGGTATTTCAGCCACCTTATCCAGTGCCAG
>Ga0115572_10000764_pt1 | contig 26668 bp, 33 predicted proteins | sample COGITO_mtgs_1206_FD_88681 | JGI IMG/M metagenome (GOLD analysis project Ga0115572, IMG submission 88681) | Pelagic marine microbial communities from North Sea - COGITO_mtgs_120607 | ecosystem: Environmental > Aquatic > Marine > Epipelagic | place: Germany:Helgoland, sampling site Kabeltonne... | reverse complement strand
TATTCGCGAAAGAGATTTTTTCTATCGGCGAAAGAACTTTTAGCACCTCGCTCAAAAAAAAGCTGGCGGCGGCTGAACTTTTCTATTCGCGAAAGAGATTTTTTCTATCGGCGAAAGAGATTTTTTCTATCGGCGAAAGAACTTTTAGCACCTCGCTCAAAAAAAAGCTGGCGGCGGCTGAACTTTTCTATTCGCGAAAGAGATTTTTTCTATCGGCGAAAGAACTTTTGGGCTGAGAAAAAAAAATCTGGTGGCGGCTGAACTTTTTTCTATCGGCGAAAGAGATTTTTTCTATCGGCGAAAGAGATTTTTTCTATCGGCGAAAGAACTTTGCAAGGTGTCTGCTTTTTTGAGAAATGTGAGTATTTAAACTTTTACATCCTATACAATCTATGTCTAAAGTGGAACAACAGATGAACGTTCAAGACATTAAACACATATGTGCCAGTGCAGCGAAGCGAAATGATGTTAAGGAATTGGCACGGTTGTTTAAAGACTCGCGCTGTAGCCAAGACGTTTTAAATCATATGGTGCCGGGCACTGGAATGACAATGTTGGGTAACGCGCTCGATAGAGGCAACGAAGCGGCGAGCCGTGTCATTGATTTACTGCTCGACCAAGAAGAAATTGACGTCGATATCTTCAATGTACAGACGCCCAACACAAAAGGCGATTTCCAAAGCTTTGACATACGCTCGCCGCTTCATTGTGCGATAGAATGCGGACATTTAGAATACGTCAAACGTATATGTGAGAAAAAAACGGGCAATATCAGCGCGCGTCTAACGACTCGACATTCTTACAACTATGTTACACCATTCCTCAACGCGGTGAAATGTGGTAAAGTGAAGATATATAAATATCTATTGGAGTTTGGCGTGACGCGTGGTTTGAATTTGGCGCTCGATGTTATGCCGGATAACACCCCGTCTGGTGAAAAAAATGCTCTGGAAATTGCCGTGCGAAAGGGATACCTAAGAACATCCAAGTTTCTGCTCGACCAACACGCCTGGGAATATTTACGCAAGGCGGACCACGTGGCTTGTTGCAACATAAACAGTGCCGCCCACCCGATGCGCGTAGCACTTAACTTGGAACACACAAAACTCACACGACTCCTACAAAAATATGGGTCTCCACTGCCACCAAACCTGCCGAATACTGTCAAAATTAATAAGTTTAGAAAGGGCTTCCGCTGGCAAATACCCCAGCAAGTTGATACCAAAACACTAGGAAAAAGAAAGGGGTGGGACCGTGAATTTTGCCCCATATGTCAGACCAACGTTGACAACAACCGCTCGTTTTGCCAGCTCGTTGGATGTGAATGCAAACAAACAGAAACCCGTGCCATGTATCATGTTGGGTGTATTACCAAATGGCTGTATCAAAAGGGCAGCATTTGCCCCATGTGCAACAAACACTACAAACAATTTAATGTTCTTAAAACGTAATCATGTTTTTTTGACTATAAATATATTCGCCCACAGACTACATGTCTTACGACGACTATCTTCTCACACAAGACGAAGCGTTTCAAACGCGCGCCGCGGTTTTTAGGTCAGACCAGGGTAGCCAAGATTTGTATCCAGTTAAGGCCAACCCAGATGGGAAATGCTTTTGGAGAGCACTGTCACAAGGTATCGTATACGGTAACCGTAACTTTGACGACGTATACCGCCTGTCTCTCGACCCGTTTCAGTACCAAGTCAAATTCCAAAACGGCTCTTACGACAATTATCTACAACAACTTCCACAAAACCCTGACGGATTGTTCGACACTTTATTTCGCAGGGCGCGCCGTATTTTCAGACTCAACCTATATGCCAAAGTACGACCACAGAATGACGAGTTGATGCGTATTTTCGATTTACACCACGCACTCAAAGAAAGCCCCCTAAATAAATACTTTGGGCCAGGCAAAGCCTACGGATTTTTCCGCACGGGTTCCATTATGTTTGACAAAGACGACAAAGAATTAATATACGAGGTTCAACGCGTGCAACCAAGCGACGCCATTGGGCGTTTTTGGAGGATGTTTAAAGACGAATATAGTTTGGAAGATGACACATTGCGCGCACAACTGGCGCGTTGGCGCAAGGTCCGCCGGCCACGTGACGACTTGGCGGTGTATAATGCCAACGTAGACGTGCAAAATAGTATTTTGGACGTCATGGTTGCTGAAAATACCTCGAATGGACGTACCGACGACGACTTTAGTATTTCATGGGCGGGTCAATCGGAACTTGCCATCGCGAGCCACCTTCCTTGTGTACGCTCCATCCGGTGTTGGAATATGCAATTCGGTAGATGGGAACAGTGGGACGGCCGTGGTGACGCTTTGGTCAACCCTACTGGATATAGTGACGGTGCAGACGTGTGTTTACTCTATAATGGAACCCACTATGACACCCTCGTTCACAGCAGTCGTATTGGCGATTATTTGTCTACAACATCTCTGAAAGTGCAACAGAAAAAGACAACGTCAAATAAAAAGAAGTCAACATACCATCAATACGGTACGCGTCAAAGGAAACGAAAATAGGTTTTTGCCACTATATAAACCGCCTAGTCGTTGCTAAAAAAATCATGAACAGGTGCAAAGAATGTTTCGGATACACCCTAAGTGACTCGCACAATGACCGCGCCACTGGCTTTCGCTCATGGGTGCTTCACGTCAAGTACGTTGTCATCATCGCCCTTTCGGCACTCGTGTGGGCCTCGCTGGTCGCCACATTGAAGGACTCGGCCGGTGAGGATGTTTCGCGCAAGGACGAATGCGCACTGTACGGTACCCTCGACGCCGCCGGTTGTGCCAGAATTAACGACGCGACCGACCTCGGCAAAGAACAACTCGACCAAAACAACCTCATTCACCAGTTTGCCATCTCTGGCGCCATCATCAATGCCCTTTTACTGGTTCATTCGGTGTTTACCCACGAGTCCAAGTTGCAGGCACGCATTCATTACAACTGGGTGTTCAAGTCTTTGGTACTCATCATCAATGTGATTCTCTTTTCACTCATGGTTGGGTACTTTCGCCTGGACAACGGTGCCGAGCTTTTGGCCGAGGCCAACCTCGAGAACAACGTCTACTTTAAGGATACATTCAACCCGTATGCTGCCGCTGCCGCCGGGCTCGTGTTCGTCCTTGTTGAGTTTTTGGTCAGTGCCATTTTCATCTGTCTCTACGGCAAACGCTGCCGCGCTGCCGAAGACGATAACGGCCCATTTGGCTCGGGGGGATTCTAACGCATAGTCACCACATAAGTCAACACATAAATACTTTCTATTTAATTTACAAACATGTCTATTGTAGAGCAGTTGGCCCAGTGTCCCGACAACTCTTTCAATCTTATTTACGCCGACCCCCCTTGGAAATATTCACAAACCGTCAAAAGCGGCGTCTTGAAACGTAAAAACGGCACACTTCTATACCCGTCCATGTCCATGAAAGACCTCTGTGCCCTCGGTCAAGACGTCCAACGCGTGTCCAAAGACGATGCGGCGCTGCTTCTGTGGGCGACCATGCCGCTGCTTCCCGAGGCGTTTCGTCTCATTGACGCGTGGGGGTTTAAATACAAGACGTGCTTTGTCAACTGGGTCAAAACCACCAAGCAGGGCGACCGGCCCGCCTTTGGGGTCGGTTACTACACGCGCAGCAATGCCGAACTGTGTCTACTGGCCGTCCGTGGTAAAATCGCCTCTTACAAACGTCTCATGGACGGCGAGGCGCCGAGGGAGCCAAACAGCATGTCGTCCATTGTCCACGAAGACGACCCGCACGTGCGCGTCAACTTTTTGACGCTTTTGGAAGACTCGCCCGTTCCTGTCGTCATGACGCCGCGGCGAGAACACTCGCGTAAACCGGAAATCGTAAGAGGCATGATTACGCGCCTATTCGGCGACATACCACGCGTCGAACTCTTTGCGCGCCAGTCCACTCCCGGGTGGACCGTCCTAGGCAACGATACACAACATTTTGAAGACGCCGATGCCCAAAAAGACCTCGCGGAGCGCAAATACAAACGTGCAAGAAAAATAAGTATTTAGTATATATTATTCACCGTATCATGGGCAACGCCTTAATTGTAACGGCTCTATTGCACCACCCTATGGAGCGTTCGCGCCGGATTTCTTTTTGTTATAGAACCTTTCCATGTTGCATAAGCAACACTTATGTTGATACACAAGAAGACGCTACGGTGTATTTATAGGCAACCACTCGTCATAAAATGCTCTCCGACGACATCGTGGCCGACCTGCATATGCTTGGCATGACGCCTCAACAGGTATTCAGGCGCCTCGTGCCCATTTTTGGCCAGGAAGAAGCTACACGCGCCATTGCGCTGCATGTCATGCGTTTACGCATCGTCGCCGCCATCGAAGAAGAGCAGGAAGACCCCATCCATGCCGTCATTGAACAGACACTGCAGGGTGACGAAGCGCCGCCTACGCCGGCCAACATTACACTCACGCCTGGGAAGACACCGCTCGAGGAAAAGTGTGTCATATGCATGGAGGACACCATTGAACAGCCCGTGACACTCGCGTGCGGCCACTCCTTTTGCTACGGGTGCATTGGACATTGGTTTAGCGAAAAAAACACATGTCCGACGTGTCGAACTTGTGTGGACCAGTGCCCGCCGGCGCCGAAAAAACGCCGGCGTGAAGAACAGACGGCCCCGCCAAGACGTCGACGTGTCGTTCGCCGCCGTCTCACGCTTCGAGCACGGCCACGGTGCCGCCACTGTGGTCAGCCGATGCGAGGACATCGACGGGGTGTATGCCAGACACAGACGGCGTCTGTATAAAAGGAAGGTGTCATGGTAAAAATGTCAACATTCGTCCTTCACGCTAAAGTAGACCTATCGTCCAAACTAAGAACCTACATCAACCTCTTGCGAACATACCCGCCAAAAACACCCGACGAAGACGATAAATATGCGCGCAACGTCGTGGAGCAGATACGCCAGGACTATGAGGAGCGGAGCTGGGGTTCAACCGCCATACGATTCAACATCAACATGCTTCAAGACAAACACATTGCGCGCGACGTGCGTCCATTGTGTAGACGTATAGGCGAGACATATCAGAATACGAAAGCCCTGCACGAAATATACAAGAAGGAACTCGCCAGGTACGCCATACGACGAGACAAACTCGACATCCAAAAAAGAGCGAGCGAGGAACGAAAGGTAGGCACATTTACTCTTAGTGGTTTAAATTTATTTGTATAAAAAGCGTATATTTCAAGCCATAATCATGCAGGCCGAACGAATTAAAATATGTTCGAATTCTTTACTACGTAAGGGATGTAGTGGCTCGTGGTTCATTCCGGTCGATGTAAACGCCTCTGTGCACGACATCCTTGCCCAGTTTGCCATTTTTATTTCGAATGGTTCGACCACTCATATCGACAGTTTTCCAATCATAAAAACGTGTTTTGAAGTCCTTTTGCGCGAAAATGGCGAGTGTATGTTTGTGTTCATGCGGCGTGACCAACCCGAAGTTGCCGGTATTCTACGGTCAAATAAGCCGCTCATGACCCCACGTGAACAGCAGCTCGTTCATATTGTTGAACGGCAACAACCATGGAACTTACCACTGTGGACGTGGACGGAACACGACACCACGCTCCTCGAGTCGATGGAAAGACAGTGTCGACACCGCAACATCAGAGGTCCGTGTGTTGGTGTGTGGTGTTATCGGTGAACGTGTCCCATAGGAGTCCCATTGGGCATGCGGGCATGCAAATCGACGGCATGAAAGTGTTCCTCCGTACTCAGGGCCCATTCCTCCCATTGGACCAGCTTTATATCATGCTCGGCGAGCTCGACCTGTTGGTCCGAAGGAGGTGGTTGCGGCGGCGAAGCTGTCTTGCGGCGTTTATTCCGAGGGGCTGCGGCAGACATGATTTACTAGACAACGTCGTCACTACACATGATCCGTGTCGAATCCATGCCGGCTGAAAAAAAAAATCGGACGCCGGCTGAACTTTTCTATTCGCGAAAGAACTTTTGGCCATCCTCAGAAAAAATCCTTACAACATATTCCCTTGTGTTTAAATACATTTGACGTAAATCAAATCCATGGACTTAGGGACAGGGCATGTACGTCAAAAGAACTTTTGGCCATCCGCATCTCCTTGTGGGCCATCTGAATCATCTTCCGACGTGGAGCACAGAGGCCGCGTGCTGTTGTCGAAATCAAAGTCGCACTCGTCTTCCGAAATAGCCTTGTCCAGGCGCATCAGCGCAAGTTTAGCTCGCCTTTTAGCCTCGAGGCGTCTCATGTTTGCCTTTAGTTTCTTTTTGTCAAGTTTGGAGAGGGCGAATATGCGTGTTTTGGACTTGGCGTGTTTGGTCATTGTTTGAGAACGAGAGGCGTGCGTAAATACTTGTTTGTCGTAAATGCGAAGATTTTTTTCCGCCGAGGGGTCAAAAGTTCGTTCGCGAATAGAAAAAAGTTCTTTCGCCGATAGAATTCTTAGTAAAATTTTCCAAAAATCCTAACGGACAGGACATGGGCATGATAGCACCCGATCGTTTTTTACCGTTGTCGGTAACCATTATTTACCCGGATGATGGAGCAATGCCCATAGTGTTCGGAGAACAAATGGTGTACCACAATTGGCAATCGCGAACCAGTGATTATTCATTTAGAGCCCATAGCCGCGATGCCATTTTAGCTCAGTTGACCCCTATTAACGAGATTTTTGCTCCATTTATAGAAAAGTTAAAACAATATTTAAACACATATCAAGATACAGACTCCTGTCATTTTTAAAATAAAGGATAACCATTCAATTTTATAAATATTCTATTCTTTACAACCAATAAAACTATGACCACGCGCCCTTCTAAGAAACGCAACACTGGCGGGAACCCAAATACTCGCATTCAGCCCCCAATATTCACGGACGTGAAAGCCGCCTATGATGCGCTTCATTCAGGGGCATCAGATGCCGTCGTCGTGGATGCAAACTTGCAAACCCAGATGGACGGCCTCGAACTGACCCGGTTTTGGAACTCCAGAGTTCAACCAAAATACAAAGTTCCAGAACCTTCGCGTTGGGAAGACTTCACTTGGGACGCTTTTAAAGGCCTCCCGGGCATTGCTGGAGGCATGTGGCATGCATACGCAACTACTACGCACGATTCTGTGCTTGATTCTCCCATTGTTGATGAGATTTGTACCAGAATCACTGGCACTTCAGCTTGGAAAATTAGACCCAATCGTTTTCGTTGCAATTTTAAAAACGATGACCAAGGGTACAAATCGGCTCATTTAGAAGGCGAACACGTGCTTAAAGACACCACAGACGTTGGCGCTATCTTTTGCATGACAGCAGGCCGCACTTTCTCTTATTACGAAGGCAGCCGCAACGACCCAAATGCCAGAGAAATGTTCAAAAAAATGGGAGGTCAAACGAGCTATTTTGTAAGCCCTTCCCAAGAGCAATTGAAGCCCTGGCGTCGTGTAACGATTGCCACGACAAAGCCCGGTCAAATCATACTCTTTGCAGGGTCTGTCATCCATGAAATCAGCCGATGGGAGCCGTCACTTTCCATGTTTATTTCACCTTATAATCCTGAGGAAGAAGATGATACTTTTTATCAGGGCCTTTCTCGGATACAAGCGCGCCAAAAACAGAAGCAATCGGCCAAAGCACCGCCTCTACCACCTGCTTTCAGAACGCCAGGACAACAGCGCCAACACCCGTCGCAATTTGAAGGAATGACACGCCGAGAAACAGAGATTTTCGGGTCATTGTTTAATGTTACAGGTCATGTCTGGCCTTCTGGGAAATCAACGTTTTTCATGCACCACATGATGGCTTCGAGTGCTTTTCATCCCAAACTACTCCCATTCTGTTTTGATGCCAATGGCAAATATAATTACGAAGTCATTACGCCCGAACTCGTCACAGATTGTCCAGAATTTGACCAAACTTATTTTGAAACCTTGCCAATGGCATCCATCACTGATGCAGAAATTGAACAAATGAAAGTGCATTATACTGGCATTCCAACCGTAGCATGGCCTCTGATACGCTACTGGACAAAAGACATCCGAAAATGCTCACCAAACGTCTGTAAACGTAGAGGATATATTTAAAAATAAATGGTTTTCTTTAACCCAACATGCGCATTCGTTCGAACATACATTCGGTATTCAAACAATACACACAACCTAATTTTTTGTTTCGCCCCATCTACCTTCGTTCCTTACTCTAGCATATTCTGCTGGTGTGAAATCATTGACAATACCGAACATATCGCAGATTTCTTTGGGTGTTTTACCGAACATTTTCGAGGCAACTTTGGCTAAGGCCAAATTTTTTAACTGGAAGATATCCAGGTAGGTGGCACCGTCAATTAATTTAACTAACATCTCATCGTCAACTTGAACAATATAAGTTGCATACCAATCAGGCACTGCCCCCAATTTCGGACCGGCCAGTCGCTTGATTAATCAAAACCAAGACGGGTTATATGACGGGTTATATGTGACGAATTTTGGTCACAATTACCGGACTTACTTGGGCACTCCAGAAGCGTGCCAGCGCCAATGCGCCTCTGGCGGAACAGAGGCGTGTGCCTATTTGCTAAATAGTTGTAGCTGTTACGACCCGTGCGCGGACAAAGCCGAAGGTGCCTCGTGTTTCCTGTGCGACCCAACCGATAACGACTGTGTAGAGATAGCAGTATACAAAACCTGCCAGTCTGGCATCTGTGCACCATAAATTGTGATTGAAACAATGGACCCTATAAATATATCTTGTTTATGTATTACATGCCTAGACAGTTACGTTTTGAAGTGTCGTCCCATCGGTGCCTCCGCTTGACGGTACACCTCTTGGAAATGGCCGCCGTCGTTATTGTGTCGGTTGCTATCATTATGTCCGCCGTCGAACACGGAAAATCATTGCGGGGCGAAGTCGAACACCTCGAGGACGCACTGCAGAGCTCAAGAGACGCCGCCATTGTGGCCATTGTCATCATGTCCGTCGCGTTTTTCATCAAAATAGGCCTGTTGTGTTCATAAAGAAAACGTCGCCCCGCACCCACACGTAGATGCGGCATTGGGGTTCGAAAATTCGAAGCGCTGGCCCATAAAATCGTCCTTCCAGTCGATTTGCGTGCCCATAATGTGCAGCATCGACTTATTGTCCACAACAAGGTCGAAGCCGTGCATTGGCATGACTTCGTCGAGTTTTTCTGGAAATTCTGTCATGGGTTCGAGGCTGTACTGAAAGCCGTTGCACCCGCCACTTTTGGCCGAAAACAAGATGCGGCGCGCGGCGTGTGTTCGCGTTAGACGCGTGAGTTCGACGAGTGCTCGAGCTGTGACGCGAATCATTTTTTTGGCGCCGCGCGCATAATATACCGGCATATCACTAAATCAAATAGACCTTTCAAAGAATAAGCTACTCTTATTATATTTGTGGATTGTGCAACGTACACGACTACCGCGAAAACCATGGCATCTATCTCCCCCATGACGGTTCCACCGACTGTAGTCGCCGTGGGCCCCCTTGTAGAGCTCGATGCCAGTGCGCATCCGCAAGTTGCGGGCGCGCTGGACAAGTATCGCGCCCACGGTACCCAGGAGATGGGCGACGGGCGACGCGCCATCGACTCGGCTCTGCTGCGTGAAGGCGTCAAGCATGCACTGGAAACGATATCTGGCGACGTGCGTACCCACGAAGAGCAGCGGACATTTGTCAGGCATGCCTGGGGCAAGTACCGCGCGCTTCAGAGACAGCGGGCACAGGACATGGCACTCGCGCGTCAGCGGCGCGGTTATGCGGACGCAATCCGTCAAATCAACTATGGGGACATTGAAGAGACAGCGCCTGGTTTTGCGTGCATGCTTGAAAAGATGCGCCAGTGCGGCAGTTGGTGGTCTGTCGTGGCGAACGAAAACAGGCGCATTGCGTCGGAAAAGCGCCGCCGCAAGGAGCGAGACCTCATCAACAGCAAGTTTGGCCACCTGCCCGAAGAAGAACGCATTGGTGCGTACAATGCCTGGAAGTCCGAAAACGAACGCCTTTCAAGGCTCAACGTGCGCGAGACGTCGGACGCCCATAAGCGCGACTTTATCAAGTGGCTGGACGAAAATCCCGACTTTTTTGACATTGGCGAATGCGACGCCCAGAACCGCGGCGAGTGCATCGTACCGTCTTATCGTCCCGAGATGAAGTCCAACGAGCCGATGCGAGTGCAAGCGACTGCAGATACCATGTTCGAGGCTCTCAGGAAGGCCATTCGCGTCGTGGGGCATGAGGCAGCGCATCTACGCGTGCAGCTCCGGTGGGACCCGGGCACGGAGCGCGGGCCGCGCGAAGTCAACTACTCGACCACCCACGGGCGACTCATCGTTCACAGGACTGACCGGCTTGTGTCGGGACATATCTGCGACGTTCTGGGCGTTGTGGGCGAGAACGGCATTATTTTGCGTCAAACTGGCCAGCTTCACAAGCGGCTTCCGGACCAGTTCTACAAGCAGTTTCACGCCTACGTCCAGAAGCAGGGTCTCGCCAAGACGGGGACATTTCACAGGGTGTACGAAGTGCCGCCCAAGATGATACTATCGGTACATCTCAGTACGGCCACAAAGACTCTGCGGATTACGCAGTCGCTTCGCACGCACATCGAGCGGCCGCTCACCCTTCACTATATCGAGACCAAGTGGCGTGCCAATCCTGCCATAGAGCGCACCAAGGAGGACCTCCGTAAGCAGCTGGCGGCTGCCAAGGTCCCGGACAAGGCGCCCGCCAAGGACGACGACATTGTTGGGAAGCTCACACGGCTCAAGCTCATGCACGACGATGGGACGCTCTCCAAGCGCGAGTTTGACGCCGTCAAGGCTAGACTCTTACAATGAAATGTGTGGTCATGCTTTGGTATATTTCATTGGCTTTGTTTACTGTTATGTCGTCTTCTCAAGAAGTGCCTTCTGATGATTTGCCAACTTTGTATTTCAAATAGGATGGGACAACCCTAATGTTTCCAAGAAATTTCTCACTATTTAAGTACATGTATACATCTCAAAATGAAATTGTTTTCTCTCGCGTGTACTTTAGGTATGGTCTTTGCCCAGTGTGACGTAAAGCCACCGTCACTACAAGAGAATACCCAGCATGTTTACGTCATTTCGGACGAACCATCCGAAAACGGCCTGCAACGTAGACTCGTGGTTGGTTACAATGCCGACGACGAGACGTTGCCAGGTCTGGGTCTGCGCACACATTACGACTCGGATATGATGATGCTAAACGACATCTCAGAAGTGTTGGTCGACGACCATATCTTTACGAGTGACGTTGCGATACCCGACGAGGAAGACCACGACGAAGATGAAGCGACCGACGCGTTTATATTGGCCGCGTGGGCCTCTTTATTTAACAGTTGGCCCGGTACGTCGCCCGTAGAACTCATGACACTGACCTTTGACGTGGTCGACCCAGACCAGGAATCGCCTGTGCGATTTACGACCGTCAGCAATGCCGCGGGATTTGATTTTGACGGCCGTGAGCACCACGTATGCGCTGATTAATCTGCCTGTCAATTATTTAAGCGCATAGGCGTATGTACGGGAACACGCTTTTGTATTGGGCACTGTGCATCGTAAGCGCTGGTGTATGCTGTGTCGCGTTGTTGAGGTGCACGTGCTGTCCTAGACGAGTACCAGAGGCTGATTTTTCCCATACCATTGGTCCAGAATGATTGTTTCAAACGGCGACCCCGAGGAAAAATGCTGGGCCGAAATATCATCAAGGGATTGCAGGTTGACAATTCCCATCATCTCCAGTACGACTGCGACGCGAGAGACGGCGCCGATGTTTCGCCGTTCGGATGCTTTTTTTACGGCGGACTGCAGACGCTTGTCAAACCCGTAGTTGCGCAGCCCGTGATATTGGCGTTGACTGACGTCCATCGTGTTGTGCCGGAACACGTTGATGGATATCTCTGCCCATCCGTTGTAGACCGTATTTTCGCGCGTAACAATGGCCACTGCCTTCCACAGTGCCATGTCGTCGCTGAAAAGCTCGTCGTCAAAGTCTGCGAGGAGCAATATGTCACCGGTGCGTATAGGGTCGGGCGCGGGCGTTTTAATAAGATGTTCGCGCAGCGGTGTTTTCTTGGACGACCAGGCGAATCCCATTGCCAGGGTATACCTGAGTATAATCCGCCTTTAAATAACTACATACATGAACCGTGAATTATATAAATGTTGCCTTTGTCTGACTACTGTGAAACACCCTCTTGTCATGTGCCACCAGACGCACATCGGGTGCTTTGACTGTGTATGTAAACAACTGGAAAACTCACCGGACGGTGCGTCAGAGACGTGTGCATTGTGTCGCCAGGCGTTACATCTCCGTTTCGACCGATTAATTCAGGAAACATCCGAGTGTTTTCATAAATCCAAACGGCGAAAGAAGGCTGTCTCAAAATACGAAGTGTTTCTACAGCTTCTGGAGTTGAATGATAGGCCCCGGTATCGGTCGTTTACCAAAGCCGTCCGACGCTTTTCAAAAAGCATCACCGACGAGGAAAAGTTGGAACAGTTGCAGCATGATATTGGTGTCATCGTGGAAGCCCGTGCCGCATCGCAGCGATTGGCTGAGTATCGCCTCATAGACAATGCCGTACGTCTGTAAGTATTTAAAGGCTGACACCGTGCGCCAAATGAGTTACAAACTCGTCTCCATAGGCGATGCGTCCACCGGAAAAACGTCCTTGTTGGCAAGGTTTGGCCAGAATACGTTTGACGAGCATCAGAGGTCAACCATCGGTGTGGAGTTTTCGACGGTGGAACACTCGGGGGTCAAAATGACGCTGTGGGACACGGCCGGCCAGGAGAGATACCGCACCCTCACGAGTTCTTACTATCGTGGCGCGGACATCGTGTTGATTGTGTATGCGGTCTCCGACCGTGATTCGTTTCAAAACCTAGACAGTTGGCTCCAGGAACTCTCCGCCTACGGTGACACGTCTACGTTGCGCGTGCTTGTGGGCAATAAAACGGATGTGGAGCCGCGCACGGTTGGATTCGAGGAAGCCCAGGCCTTTGCGCACCGGCATGGCTTGTCATTTGCAGAAGTGTCGGTGCGCACGGGAGCAGGTGTGTTCCAATTGTTGGACTGGATGGTGGGGCAAATACACACGCGTCCGCCGGTTCACCGCCCGACGCCTAAAGTAACGCGCGTTACACCAGTCGATACGCGCAGAGATAGTTGTTGTGCATACTAAAAAAAATAGAATTTATATATAAAAAAACACTATATAAGTAAGTTACACACACCGACCCATTCATATTATGGCCACCACCACCACCACCACCACCATGAAAACTTTTTATATGCCACCCCCCGGACCTCCCGAATCCAAAGCAGAGGAACGCATTATAACTCCAGACAACCTGCTGCTCCTTACGGACAGCTACAAGGTGTCTCACCACGTCCAATATCCCAAGGGAACGACCACAATCTACTCTTACTTTGAACCGCGAAAAGGCGGCCTTCACAAGGAGATTTGCTTCTTTGGGTTGCAGTATTTCATCAAACGGTACTTGGTCGGCCAGGTCGTTACCCACGAGAAGATTGCCGAAGCCAAGGCTCTGTATGAGAAACACTTTGGGCCCGGGACAAACGTATTTAACGAAGAAGGATGGAAATACATTGTAAATAAACACGGCGGGCAATTGCCAGTCATCATCAAAGCCGTACCCGAAGGACAAATATTACCGGAAGCCAATGCCTGCATGACGGTCGAGAATACCGACCCCGAATGTTTCTGGTTGGTCAACTTTCTGGAGACACTCCTGGTACAAGTGTGGTATCCAATGACTGTCGCAACTAACTCGCGCGAACAGAAAAAAATACTGGCTGCCTACCTCCAAGAAACTGGAGACCCCTCTTCCGGAAACTTGGCGTTCAAATTGCACGATTTCGGTTTCCGCGGCGTGTCGTCCGTGGAATCGGCAGCGCTGGGCGGTGCCGCGCACCTCACGCAGTTCTTGGGGTCTGACACCATCGCGGGAATTACCATGGCCCGTGATTATTATGGAGAACCATGTGCGGGCTTTTCCATCCCGGCCTCAGAACACTCCACGATGACGAGCTGGGGCGAAGACGCCGAAGGTAGCCTAGGCGAATGTGCGGCCTACGAAAACATGCTGGACAAATACCCCAAGGGACTTGTGGCCATTGTCTCTGACTCTTACAACATTTGGAAAGCAGTAGACATGTATGGAACAGAGCTCAAAAAAAAAATCACGGATCGTCATGGTACGTTGGTGATTCGTCCCGATTCAGGCCCTCCTCCACTGATGGACATCGAACTACTGCGCAAACTATACAAGTATTTTCCGGCCAATGACAATGACAAGGATTACAAGGAGCTGGACTCCCACGTGCGCGTGATTCAGGGCGACGGCATTGATTACCACCGCCTGCAAGTCATTGTCGAATTGCTAAAAAGAAAACGGTGGAGCATTAACAACATTGCCTTTGGGTCGGGCGGTGGCTTGCTACAAAAGCTGAACCGCGACACACAAAAGTGTGCCTTCAAGTGTTCGTATGCCGTGGTCGGTGGCAAGGAGATTGACGTTCAAAAACGCCCAATTCACGCACCTGGGAAGAAATCCAAACGTGGACGACTCAAGGTAGTGGAAAAGAATGGGACGATTGTCACGCTGACCGCCGATGCCGACGAAGACGGCGAAACGGCCGGAAACACCGTCAGACCAGATATTATGGTCACCGTCTTTAAAGATGGACGTTCTATGAGACACTGGACATGGGCGGACGTCAAAAAAAATGCGTCACTTGGCGAGTTTTTGAACAGTGAAGAAGTCGTCGAAGTCAAATCAAAGGCCCAAGCCGCTGCTGATGCATATCTCACGTCCAAGTACGCGAGCGATGTCCAAAAAATGCAAGACGCCCAAAAGAGCAGTCATGACACCGACGGTGAGTACGAAGTACCATTTTAAGTCCCTTGAAGAGACTCGTGTGGCAGTATAAATGGCTATCCCAAAACAAAAAGAAAGCATGAAACGCGGTGGTAAACAAAAAGGTCGCAAAAGTCGCAAGCAAGCGTCAAGAAATACGTCGGAACTCATTTACAAAGATGACGGGCAAGAGTATGCCCAAATTCTCCGGAAATTGGGCGGGCCGAACATCGAGCTGGCGTGTGCTGACGGCGTGACGCGCATGGGCATTATTCGAGGCACCATGCGCAACAAAGTGTGGTTGAATACTGGCGATTACGTACTTGTGGGGCTGCGCGACTTTCAAGACAACAAGTGCGACATCATTCTTCGCTACACCGCGGAGCAAGTGCGCACGCTCAAGGCCTACAAGGAGATTCCAGAACAAGAACAAGAGGAAGACCAAAACGTTCCTCTCGATTTTGACGACATTTAATTAGCGAAGCGGACATATATAAAGTACATTTTGTTTTTTATTCACATGGACCTCGACACGGGAGACATTTTTCTATTTCAATACAAAGTTCGCCCAGGCTTGTTCGGGTGTATTGAAGGATGCATCCGCTGCATGTCCGACAGCCAATACAGCCACGCGGCCTTCATCTGGAGAGACCCCATCATTCCGCTGGACGACGTATTCCACCCGCCAGATACGTCAAACGGCTACAAACACAAACACGAAAACATATCATATACCATTCAAGTGTACGAGAACAATATCGCCTATGCCCACTTTGACGGTGTCTATCTCTGGGATTCGGATTACTTTCACACGGTCGAAGGAGTCGACCATGAACAAAACCAGGGTTGCCAGCTTACAAAACTATCCGAATACATGGCTATCGAAGGCATCGAACAACTGAGCATCTTTCGACGCAGTCCAAAGGACGCCGAGGCGCGCGCGCTGTTCGACAGAAAGGTACGCTCCAACAAAACGGGCGTGCAAGTACCCATTCTCACGCAAATTTACGAAGATGAGTGTAATAAACCGTACGACACGTCGTTGTGCAACTGGCTCTGCGCGTGTCTACGCTGTCGCTGCTGGCATAGGCGCGATGACCAGCTTTTTTGCTCGGCACTTGTATCACTGATTTTGACCCGTGTCGGCGTCCTACCGGAAAACACAGACTGGTCTATCATTTCACCTGGGGAGTTGTCGATATACAAGTCGTGGTGCGTCAATTGGCTGCAGTGGGTCAAACCCTACACGGACGACGCCGATTGGCAGTGGCGCGACACTGAACGCCCCCTCAACTTTGACCTCGGCGTAGGCCAACCCAAGGCGTCCAAATATGCCTGACCGTCTATAAAAAGACGCCACCGCGTCACGACATGGACAACTGGGAGCAAGTCTTTGGCAACTACACCAAAAAGAAGCGCAATTACCACGAATTTTCATGGACAGTCGCCGCGCTCAGACTCTTTCCACCATGGGCCTGTAAATGGTGGTGCTGGCGCATCTGGCACGCTCAAATGGCACCCATACACATCATTGAACAATCGCCATTTTGCTCGTTTTTCTTTCGGCCGACCTCGCGCGAACCACATGTGACGACGCTCTACATGCACATATGGTGCGGCGTGCACATGGCCTACTACCTGCGACACCGCGACCAAAACGCAGCCCGTGCCTTTATGGGCGTCGTCGGCCTTCCTGACGCGTTCCACGAAGCACTACGGGCGATTCCCGTATGTTTGCGCGGCCAAGGCGATTGGAAATGCGAGACATGTGGTCCAATGCCCGGCACGTCACACGTGTGTCGCCGTTGCCACGGCCCCATGGCGACATGGCGTAAGTATGTTATATAAGTGCGACGGGCCACACCAATGGACGCCAACGACAAGTCCGAGAGACCACAGCAAGACGTACTCGCAGACGACCCCATTTTATTGGCCTTTGTCACGCTTGTCGTCGCACTCGCGTTCGCGTTACGCATCGTCGACCCATGCACGTGCTGATTATACTACGCATATTCCACTATAAAAAACACGACCCTACTTAAGTGACAAAAATGTCGTCGACTCCTATGGTGCCTTTGCACGCTCTCATACTCCAGATGCTTGCCTCTCCACAGAGGCAAACAACAAAAGTGACGCCCAAACACGTGCAACGCAAGCACGTGCCCCAAAAAATTATCCCCCGGCACCAGAAACGAGCCCGGCGCAACGTCAAGAAATTCCGCGGCGTCTACGAGCGACGAGATACGCACATTTAACCCATCCAAAAAAACACCTGATTTCATTTATTTATGTAAACGTTGTATTGTAAAAATGAAGTACGTCGTTCGCCTACTCGATGCCGTCGCCAACGTGGCCTTGTATGAATTCCAACCCTGTCCAGTGAGACGCCGCTTCTTTTATGCCATATGTGCCGCGCTTGCATGTCTGGCGTTGTCCGTGCTGAACCTTCAGGCGGGCGGTGCCTTTCAAAGCGCAACGGCGTTTCATGTGCCTAATACGTGGATGCACGTCGGCTTTCGCCCGACGGTCGCCGCCGAACTTCTCGGACGACTCTTTCTCAAGCCCGACGCCACCTCCACGGGGTCCCGCGTGCGCGCCCTGGCACTTCTTCTGACAATCCCCTACTTGGTGATGCACGGGGCGTGGACTGTGTTTGTGCTTGTCGTCGTTGCGCTTGGTTTGGCGCAGATGCAAGGCGCACTGGCTGCGTGCTTTCCGGTCAATACGCTGCTCATCTTTTTCACGGTATGTCGCGACTACTGGACCCATCCGGTGGCGCTGTGTTTTTGGCTCGGCCTGGCATGGGCGGAACAGCTGCACGTCGCCGTGCCGATGGTGCATACGCGGCATCGTCTTCAGACACAGAGCGGCAAACTCTTTCTTTTGCACAACGGTGGCAAACCTCTCATCACGTACGCGCGCATCGCCGACCTGGCGGCGACCGCATGGGGCCCGTTGGCCTGGATTGCCGCGCCGCCAACGTGGTGGGCGGTCGTCCCCGCGGCCCTTGCGCGCGGTGTCGCCGTATGGGCACTGCAGCTGCACTGGAATCGGTGGCACAAACATACGGGTTTTGATATTGCAAAGCTCTGGAAACGCCAGCACTACAAAATGAAAGGATGGCGCGACGCCGGCAAACGCGTCGACGCAATAGTTCGGTGCAATTTGAAGTGGAACACCGTCGCCCAGTGTGTGGCCGGCAGTGTGTGCGACCTCTTTGGACTTCGTGCGAGCGCACTTTGGATGACGGCAGGCGCCGTCCATCAGATGAGAAAGGTCGCGGCGGCTTGAATGCCGGCGGAGAGGGCCCCCATCAGAAGAATGGGCGCGGAAGCTTGTACGAGTGCGGTGACCGTGTCTTTTGTCGTGGGCCACTGGATGGACATTTTGTGTGCGTAGTACGTGTTTAAATCCTCTGTTCAGACGAATCCAATGTCTCCATAAATAGTATGTATATATCGAATAAAAAGATACGTTAAATGTTTTTGCTCCTTTTATTGGCTGTAGCGAATGCCGCCGAAATGTCTCTGAGTAATATACAATGCTCTGATACGACATATTTGATTGAAGGCCACCTACACCTGACATCGGTGAAAAAAACATTCCAGCAACAATCGTGTTTAGTACCGTTATTTAAACTCAGCACGTTCTTGGAATTTGAAAGATACAGTGGGCGTGAAAATGACGAGGCTGCATGGACAAATTTCACTTTTATCGGTGAGCCAAACGTCACTTTAAGCATAAAAAACAACGAAATGTGTGTAAGTGGTGATTGTATAAATATACCAGCCTACTCCAAACTTGAAAAGTCGTTGTGGATTCATGTTTCTTTTCAACATTCATTGATAGAGTTGCATTCGGCACCCGTCGGAACACGTAATTTTGGACACATTGCAACCACAAAACACAAGCCGACATATACGGCCGAATTAGTTGCTACCACATCTTCGGGTATGGAACAAGTAATACGTAATGTTGTCACGGATATGCCTGGTGAAGATACTGACGTCGCATTTAAAACTATATTTGAACTCGAAAGACGCATTGATAACATGGAATCCGATATCAACACACTGAAGACATCAACTGGAAAAAAAATCCAAAATATGAGAAAATTAATCGACAAGCTTGGCACAGTAAAACAATCTTCTCTTACGATTCCAATTTCCATATTATTGGTAATTATATTGGTTGTTGCATGGATGAAAAGGCGCCCGAAGCGGAATTTCAGGTTGGACTAGTGTGGTGACGATGGTGGTGGGGTTTCTTTTTCTCTGGTGCCGGAGGCTGTGCTAAAGGCTGAGCTAGAGGCTGAGCTAGAGGCGGTGCTAATACAAAGGCACCCCCGACCACTGGCGCGGATTGATACACGATGCGCACATTGCGGTCATCGTCTTCGTCCATGATATATTGGATAAACAACACGGCGGGCAGAGACAAAATTAAAAACCCCCATACGGCATTGTCCGCCGTGCAGTGCGTGTCACATTCGGGGCATTGGAACAGAAACGACTCGACACTTTTACAATTTAGGGCTAGCATGATAAGGATTCCCATAATGACAAATACCCAAGTGTACAAAATACATTTCTTCATACATTGAGAATACTAAAATGATATATTTTTATATACTCTCTTTTGGCGACTGCTACTCTCCCTCGTCACCACCAAAAAGATAACACCCACACACCATGCAAACAACACGGCGGCAAACATCTGACTCGGGTCGTCTCCCTCCAACCAACGTCCATCTTTAAAGTAACCAATGCGCTCGTCCGTGTCTGGCGCGTCCCCTCCCAACGTCCAATCGATGTGCGGCTCTATGACCAAGCGGCGAAATGGCGAATAATGAGGGTCATCCTGAGTTACTGTCAAGTTCAAAGAACGCGGCGGTATATGAATGGTATACGTTTCCATCTGCTCGGTGCGCGCAGCGGTTTCGTAGACGTTCATGGTCGCTTTGCGCACCGACACTGTACCCATCGATGCTTTTATGGTTTGGGAGAGTTCTAAATGGACGCGGTCCTTGGTTGCGTTTAGCCACAACACCGACGCGTCGTCAAACTGAATCGGGGCAAATGTGCGAACCACGGACACGGTAGGCACTGTATGACGGTCCACCGACCAAACGTGCAATTCACTCGGGCGAATATGGTCCCATATCGCCCAAACCAGTACGGACCACCACACCGCAAATACAAATCGACATATCATCGTTTGAAACTGAAAAGCGACCTATTTATACTCGACCATTCTGAAGAAATGTGGCTGTTTGCCCTATTATGGTCGTCTGCCGCAGCCCATGGCTGCTGCTCAACGTGCCACTGTCAGTGTCAAGCACCGGCGATTTCCGCCAATATGACCCTCGAAGGACTTCATATAGACTGTCCAGACGCAACCTGCGCCTGTGTCACCGACGAACTCGACGGGTGTACGTTTGGCGGCACGTGGGAGGACCACACGTTGGTGCAATGGCACGACGCACGATGGCACCGATGCATTCAAGTGACACACGCCGACCCATTGCAAGCGACGGCCACGCTGCGATGGTGGGACAATGCGCAAAAATGCATGGGCCATACCATACTGCACATTGAAACGCAACTAGACAATGTGCAACGCGATGTCAATGTCGATTTCGAGGTGACACAACAACACCAACACGACCACATACTTCCTCACGTGTTTTACGTCTATGCCACGTCGGGATGTGACGACCCGCGGCCCATCGTGGGCCAATCGACCATGTTTTTTGAAGTCGAAATGGACCCGCCGCAGACCGGTGCGCACGTCGAAATAACCAGTTGCACCGTGCAAACCACTGCCGGCGTGCACGGAGAGGTCCTCACCAACACGTTTTTGGGGTCTGACGGCTCGGGGCCGCACGACGGCCTGCTTAACCCGCAGAAAAACAGACTGACCTACACGGCTTTTTGGGACGACGTTAGTAACTCGCCGTTTCACCACATGATGTGCATGTACGCCATCTTTAACGGAACTCACGCGGCACCGCACGCGTCCAAACGGTCTTATATGATTGCCGACCCCAACGAACATGGCATACTTCAATACCATTCGTAGCCGTGCGTCCAAACGGTCTTATATGATTGCCGACCCCAACGAACACGGCATACTTCAATACCATTCGTAGCCGTACCATTTGCGCATGTAGATATTAGGAGACCAGATGTTGTCGAGAAATCCGACGACCTCAAAGGTGCAGACCGTCTCTATCCAGCGGTCCGTCACCGTCTGCTCCTGGCGTATAAAAATGTCGCCGTCTGTGGCCAACGCGTCGTTTTCGACGTGAGACGACGTGCAATTGCCAGAACAAACAGTAGACGTGCACATGTCGTAGCGCAAGTCATTGCCGTCCGGCACTGCAAAACGCCTAGCCGCATTAAAATTCGACGGATACTCTGTGTTGTATGACCTTCGTGTCAGACGTGCCACTTGCGACACGGACTGCCAAATGGACACGTTGTGTGCACAGTCCGCCGGCCACCCGAGACGCGTATGAGCACGCACGATGCAGACATTCCCAAGCTCCGCTCGATGACAGCGCGGCAACGTGCCTTTTATAAATTCGGTCACGCCATCGGGCTTTCGCGTGCTTATGTCCCAGTGTGTAACTTTAGATGTGTTCAGAACCTCGAGGTTGGATGTTATCCAAGACCCAGGACATGGCCCATCTGTAATGGGATGGGCGACCGCAACCGGCTCAGACATAAAATTATTATACAGAACCAAATGCGACTGAGAACGCCAGCCATCTGAAGTCCACACATATTCCGACATTGGAGCAAGAGTGTCGTTGTAACTGTGATACAACATGACAGAAGAAGTCACATTGAAGACATAGGGGCTAGTACCGATCGTATGACCAGGCCAACATGGAGATTCGGCACCGATTGTCACCGTAATAAAATCATTCCAATCCAGTGAACCGGTATGAAATATTTCAAATTCAACCGCGTCTTTATCATAGTATATGTCTTCCGGCGTGACGGACACAATACCGTAGTTAATATCCGAAATTCCTTCACTTTCATTGACGGAAATCGTATAGCGACTGGACCCCATTTCATCTAGACCTTGGTATTGTAAACGTAATAATGACGGTGAAAAAAGACGCGAAGGAGTCGGCCAAAGACACGCGCCCGACACAGCAGTGCACAACAAAATTAAATATAACATATATTTAATTTTTAACACGACTTTTATACTTCATTTACAGTTCTTCTTTATACAATAATGGTTCTACTTCGTCGCATAAACGTGTTGACATACGCACACCGTTATGGTAGTGATGTACAGCACCATGTTTACTCAATGTGGGGAAAGTCTCGTGGTCGTTAAAGCGAATGTCTATCTTACCAATGTCAAATGCTGTGCCCGCAAGTGCGCGAATACACGAGTCGAGCGCATTGGACGATGCATACGCGACAATCAACGCATCTTTACGAGAAGCAACCCAATCCCACACATCGTCTCCGCTAAGTTCGCCATCTTTTGCAACCGAAGGTCGACTATGTGCGACCGCTACACCTTCCTCAATATCCGACATCCAAGAAGTCAGAGCGCCAACGTCAACTGACCCAATCGTAAACTCAATATCGCGACGCCAATACCATGCAGAAGGCACTGACATGTTGGATTCTTTCACGTGACTTTCATTTCCAGTAAAATGAACCCATGCTATACCCATGGGTAACTGCGTGGGTATTTCCGGAGACACCAAGTACACGACAGTGTCAAAATAATCAAGAATGTCTTGGACTCCCGTTTTCTTTGCCAGTGAAAACGGAACAACGTGGGGTAATAAATCACGCACCACCATGCGCATATCCGACACATTATGCCGCATTGACACCGTACCGTCCACGCGCCTATACGTCACCGTATTCGAAAAAACCGTACCACTCATACGAGTCCATGCAAATCCCGTCTGAAGTAAAGAGCGCGCATACATATCCATCTGAGGTCGCACGTCGGACAATATGTGGACCCAACTGGTATAACCAACATGCCAGTCATCGACGAGTGATACATTGCGCACAAATACTGTACTACGGCCATGTGAAACATCCAAAAGCCAGCGCAAAAGATAGTCTTCGCGTTTGGGAAATTTATACATTTGGCCTAGCGCCATCGTGTACGGTAACTCGACATTGTTCGCAGCAGAACCAACATCAAACTCCTCTGTCTCAAACTCCAATGCGGGGAACTCGGTGGACACCTTTTCGATTATCGATGTCCAGGCATCGCAACTTTTACAAAAATGACTACTCACATACGTACGCACAACTGTCGCTGTAATCAACGTTGGTATCAGAAATATTAAAAGCATTTGTATTTTATTTAGATATTGGTTATAATCATTTTAGGTTGTATTTATAGGATTTCAAAAAGTTAATGAATGGTGGGGCGGGATGGCAATGTTGAAAATAATGTCGCAGTCTCGACATTCTCGTATCGGTTGTTACGACGACTCCCAAGGCGACGACCCTGTGGTAGAAGTGCAGCTAAGTGTGTCTCTGAGGTTCCTCCATCCGCGAGTGATTCAGAATCGGAGGATGTTTTGTAAAATGTGGACAATGCATAGACATACGACTCGCGATATAAGTCCGAGGTTTTACAAATGTTCGTATCGGCAATGTCTTCACGATTGTCTTGGGCCTTATCTGAACACGTAATTACCGTATCAAACGAGTCTGTACACACCTTATTTTCTATAACCGCGTCTTGACAGCCCTGGTTTAAAGTAAGCCCAGCTTCAAAAGCAGTGGCCGTGTCCGTGACATCGTCTGTGTATGTACATTGTAAGTCACTAATCGTGTTTTTTGTACTTCTTGCAAGTACCACAAACGGGTCTTTGGTGGCACCTTGGTCAGTGCCATACAACATGAAAAGACACTGTTGGTCAGCTCCTTGCGACTCATCCCATTGTCTTACGCTGTATGTGTCGAATTGCGAATATTCGTCGCCTGGGTAACGATGAACTCCCGCCTTTAATCGAAGCGCTTGAATAATGATAGACTCTACTTCGACTTCGTGATGTGGGTCATAAATCGTTTTGCCTTGAATTTCTTGTCCGGTCCCTTCACAGCTGGTAGGAGTACCGTAATTAGAGTCATAACATACCCTACTGTCGGAAATGGTAATTTGTGCGGAAACGGATTGACCTTCAGTTGCTGACTTACATTCAACATCCAACTTGGCCATACAATCTGTATAGGTAGCGTCGTCGGCATTTGATTGGTCAAAATAACAGTGTCCGCTGCCCGGGGCATAACTATCATCACCCGAATCATCACCCGTCATCGACGTTACTGCTAACTGACTCGAGCACGACACTGCTGTATAGTCATTATCCACTGTGACGTCGATTCCGCCGATGGCTCCAACACCTTGAAAGGAAATTGGTGCAAAGGTAATCGTTTGTGCATCACTCTCTATTACGTGGTCGTTGGTTTGGTATTCACCTGATATGTACTCGATGTCAAAGGGCTGTATTACTTGATTTGCTTCAAATGCCATAGATAGGTCAACGCCGTTAAGGTCATTACTCAAAGTAATACCGCCCGAAGTCGAAAACGTCGCGGTGATACTGAGCTTGACATTTGTTTCAAGTGTGCCTTTCAATGACGAAAAGGCATAAATATCTTGCTGGTCGTTGTCATTACACGTTGAGGCGACACCGATTAGTTTTTGCATTACGACTTGTTCGCCACCATTCACCTCTTTGCTAGTCTCGTCTTTTCCAGTATTAAGTATGGTTACAAGGCTCTGTCCACCAACATCTACGACTTGATCACAGCCAGTTTGCGCAACGGTTTCTATGGCCTGGTACGTACCACTACTATCGAGCTCAATGCCTGGTTTATAATAACATACCGTGAACAAATCTTCGTAATCCTCATACATGGTATCGTCAATGGCAGTCCAGTCGCTGCCGACTTTCTCGAAATACTTGTATGCGTTATCGGTGTTCAGATTCGCGAGGAATTCCAGAGAAAACGATATCGTCTTTTTACCGAGCAGCACCGAGCTATCCAAATTAAAATTTTCGGTTTCAGTGCTGAATGTATCGGCCACGTTATTGGCAGTATACAGGAAGCTGAATAAATCGGACAGAGGGGCAAACGTGCACGCCCCTGATATTGATGTCGCAGTATTCATGTCAAACGCGCGTCTGTAACAACCCTGATTAGGGTCGTCCATATCTTTGAATGTCATGCGCGGGTCAGTCTCGCCCACGGGTATGTCACAATAGACCTTTCCGGTACTTGGAATATATCCAGCATCACAATTGTAATCCATATCTTCATCCATTACCAACTGTGCGTAATCCGAAATGTCTGGTTTGTCTGAATGGGGTATCCCGATTTGTTCACATGCGATGGGAGTGCATCCAGCAAAAGAAATGACGGCGTCTGTCGTGTCGGAGGGGGTGCTGCCATCGGCCACACACGAGGCCTGCCCGCTTCCACCGTAACCGTTGTCGCAAGTCACATCGAACGTGCCTCCAAACACTTGGTTAGTTGGAGTACCATCGACATAATTAGAATGTGCAATGTTTATAGATGGACATTGCGCTGGCACACACGTAATATCTTCCGCGTTCGTGTTTTCGTCGTTTTTGACGACGAAAAGACCAGTTGACATACACTTGGCAGTAAAACTGGCACCATCGCCAGAAGCGCCGCTTAATTTGTATCCGTCATTACAGGTAATGGGGACTTCGTGGTTTGTCAACCCCGTGACCAAAACATTGGCGTAATCAGAATTCGCAATGCTGAAAGACTTACATATAGCCAAAAGTTCATTTTGGTCGTTCATGTAGTCTCCAAGGGCGTCACTCTGCAACCAGGTTTGACCTGGCATTCCAGACCCACACAAAATGCCTCCAGGGAAATCGTCTACCCAAGTTCCCACGACCTCGTTGTCGTTTTCGTCAATATACCTGTATGGTATGTTGTTGGTGTCCAGAAAATCCTTGTCACAGTGTATACATTGTTTGTTTTCATCAGTCACGGGTTGATCTTCGGTATCACCTAGCCAATATCCCAAAGCACATTCGCGAATAATCGTGGTGCTTGCATCGGAACATTCCACTGCTGGTATAGGATTGTCACATATATCAAGCTCCTGATTTCCGTCGGGACAGGTTGGCGCTACAGCGCCTATATGCGTTGGGCACTGGCCGCATGTACTTTCGTCGGCATTAAAATAGAAATCGAGTTCGGCAACCCAGTTATGTATATGCGCAGCAGCAGGTTCTTGTTCGTAGCCACATTCGCAGGTATGCGACCCTAGTGTATTGACACACTTGCTGTTTGTTGGGCAGTCACCATAATTAAATCCCGACTCTTCGCATTCCTGAATATCCACACATTCGTACGTGACGAACTGCGCAGTCTTCGCGCCGGTCTCTGCCGTGCATACTGCCTCGTAAGATGTATCAATATGCTGTCCATTTATTGCGTAACCGTACCCTTCGCTGCATTGGATGGTGACGGATTGGCCCGTCATAGCGGTGCCTGTTCTTTCCTGTACAGAGTTTGCAATGTCAACCGAAACGCATGCCGACGGTGCACATTGGTTTGAATCTTTGATGGTCGCAATCGCCTCGCCTGTGTCTGCCGTGCATGTAGCATCATAGGTGAATGCGCCGTTGGCGTTGTAGCCATCGTTGCACTGTATG
>Ga0115572_10000760_pt1 | contig 26767 bp, 23 predicted proteins | sample COGITO_mtgs_1206_FD_88681 | JGI IMG/M metagenome (GOLD analysis project Ga0115572, IMG submission 88681) | Pelagic marine microbial communities from North Sea - COGITO_mtgs_120607 | ecosystem: Environmental > Aquatic > Marine > Epipelagic | place: Germany:Helgoland, sampling site Kabeltonne... | reverse complement strand
CTGTTTCATGATAAATTTTAATCGCTGCTGCTTCTATATGCACAGGCCCTTGATCATAAACAGCACCCAATGAATAGTAGTGGCTATTGGTATCTTTAGTCGCAATAGCATCTGCAGCATCACGCGCATCTGTAATACCTGTAGCATCAGAGATGGTATATAAACTGTCAGTTAATAACTTAAAATTAAGATTACTTGAATAGCGAATATTGGAAGAACTAATGCGGAATTGCCAAGGCCCAGAGAAGTAATCTACAACCGCTCCATATAAAAATGAGCCACTTGTATCCCAAAGACCAGGAGCACCTGGAGCTTTTTCATGTATTCTGCCTGCAAACACCTTACTACGAATTAAACCTCCTCCGAGTGGCAACGTTAAACTTGCATCACCGCCATCAAACGAAGAGAAGAATAGAGAGCCGAAGAAATCAACTGAAGGTCGAACGGTCAAATAGGAATAACCGACCAAGCGAGAGTCAGCCAACATCATAACATCAGACCCAATTCGCCCTGCTCGTAAAGATAGGCGATCATCTGGCACCCATTTAACAAACGCCAAGTCTACTGTGGGATCACGAGTATCATCATATTTATACCGACTGACGACCTGACCTACTGCCGTTAGATCAGAAGTAATCTGCCAGTGCGCCTGAACGCCTAAAATAGTATCGATACGCCCAGACCATTCGCCATCCTGAATGCCCTTGGGTTGCGATAGGTTACGTACAAAACCGACATCAGAAGATGAGGATCTAGCCAGTCCTAACGTACCAAACCCACGAATATTCAATGAAGAGGCTTCATCAGCTCTGGCACCTAAAGCACTAAGGCTAAAAATAAACCACAACAATCCGATTAATTTATTTAATTGCGTGAAAAACATGCAGGCTAATGTATCCTTCTGCGATCTAAAATGTAGATAATATTACCTATAAGAGTAGGTCATAATTAGCTAATGTGCCTAACTGATGCTGAGACTTGAGCAAAGCAATGTCAAAGATCATGTCCAAGAGTTACTCCGCTTGGGGAATAACAATATAAAATTTGAATATCTATTATGAGTCAGACCATTCAAATACAATAACTACCTGCGAGTTAACAGAAGCTCTATCTATATATCCCAAAGCATTTCGATTATGACCAACCATATCTAGAATTTCATCGACACTATCAGCTTGCTGAGGTGGTCGAGTTTTACCTGAAAACACTAAACGAGACCAATAAGCATTAATTTCAGCTAGATTTTTATCAACAAGCAATCGATAAAATAAGGCTTTAGCATCTGTTTTTGATGATAAATCAATCGGCTCAGCTGAAGAGCCTATATCTAGTCGGCGATAGCGCCCCAAGTAAATATTAACCACTTCTCTTTTTGTTAAGTGTTCAATACCGCTCTTAGCATTAGCAATTAATACTAGATCGTCTAAAGCCGGTTCTGCTAAAGCGGGTGAGGATACCAGCCATATAGCTAGAAGCATTGAACATGAAAACAGCCGTATTTTATTAATAATCAAAATGCAAAATCCAAAGCTGTGGAAATCACATCCGCACGTCCTGCCTAATATAGTGTCGATCAACCTAGTATTCATCAGAAAATAAAGTCCATCGATAAAGATATAACATCAGTTCGACCGTTCCAGTCTGTATCACTGGCACTTGCATAAGGAAATTTTGAATCATCATAAGCGTATACTGAATCCCACTGGGCTTTAAGTGCTACTTTAGGACGAACATCCCAGCGAATTCCTAGAGTAGTAGTCGTTTGGTCAGCTGATAATGTACTCATTATACCTTGAAATCTATCATTTAAAGGCTTGAAGTCCAAAGTACCACTCGGAAGAACTAGTTCATCAGGTAACCCCGTTTGAAGATTTTCATCATCTGTCGTCCAACGTGATATGCCAATATAGGGAGTTACTGCATTAATACGATACCCAGCAAGAAGATAGCCTGATCGAGAGTCTTGAAATGTGGCTGTTTCATGATAAATTTTAATCGCTGCTGCTTCTATATGCACAGGCCCTTGATCATAAACAGTCCCTAATGAGTAGTAGTGGCTATTGGTATCTTTAGTCACAAAAGCATCTGCGGCATCACGAGCATCTGTAATGCCTGTTGCATCAGAAATGCCATACAAAATTCCAGTCAATGCTTTAAAATCAACATCACTTGAATAACGAAGTTGAGAAGAACTAATGCGGAATTGCCAAGGCCCAGAGAAGTAATCTACAACTGCTCCGTATAGACGTGAGCCACTTGTATCCCAGAGACTAGGATCATCTGGAGCTTTTTCATGCAACCTGCCAGCAAATATTTTACTGCGAATTAAACCGCCTCCAAGTGGCAAGGTGAAACTACCATCTCCACCATCAAACGAAGAGAAAAAGAGAGAGCCAAAGAAATCAACTGAAGGTCGAACGGTCAAATAGGAATAGCCGACTAAACGAGAGTCAGCCAGCATCATAACATCAGAGCCAATGCGCCCTACCCGTAAGGAAAAGCGATCATCCGGTTCCCATTTAACAAACGCCAAATCCACAGTCGGATCACGCGTGTCATCATATTTATAACGACTAACCACCTGACCTACCGCCGTTAAATCAGAAGTAATTTGCCAGTGTGCCTGAACGCCTAAAATAGTATCGATGCGCCCCGACCATTCACCATCTTGAATGCCCTTAGGTTGCGATAGATTGCGAATAAAACCGACATCAGAAGATGAGGATCTAGCTAAGCCTAAAGTACCAAACCCATGAATATTCAATGAGGAGGTTTCAGCAGCTCTGGCATCAAAAGCACTAAGACTGAATATAAACCAAAATAATCCGGCTAATTTCTTTAATTGCGTGAAAAACATGCAGGCTCATGTATCCTTCTGCTGTCTGAGATGTAAATAATATTACCTATAGAATAGGCCAAAATTAAGTGGTGTGCATAACTGATGCTTAGACTTGAGCAGAGCAATGTCAAAGATTGTGTCCAAGAGTTGCTTCGTTTGGGCAATAACAACATGAAAATGTGGAATATTTTTCAATGGTTATCAAAGCATCGAGAGCTCCAAAATGGTACTCAGGCCGAAATCATTAAACTGTACAGTCAAGATGAACTAGTTGGTTATAGCTTGATTGAAAACTTTGAAGCGCGAACTGATAAGAGCGCTCAACATGGAAGTGTCACTTATAAAGATTTAGGCGTCGTGCATTTTATCACTCTGAAGCAACATCAAAACAAAGGCTATGCAACACTGTTAGCTAACGCTATGTACTCTGACATCATTCAGCCGATGCTAGCGCGTCATACCCATGTACATGCATTTGTTACTGCAACGGGTCGAGCAGTGCCACTAATGGAACGTACTGACATCCCTCCTTGCCATTTGGTAAAACAATTTTATTCAGAGCAATCATTTAAGACAAAAGTGATTGATTATCTTACAGCTCAAGAACCAAAGTCTAAATACTGACAACAGCCACTGTTAAGTTCGTCTTATCTATTGACTCTACTTTCTAGTAAGGATAAATAGCGTTTAAATTCTACAGGCTTACTGTAAAAATACCCTTGAGCTAAATAGCAGTTGTATTTTTTAAGAATACTTTCTACTGCGCTATTTTCTATTCCTTCAGCCACTATTTTTAATCCTAAGCTTTTAGCCATTTCTATAGTGGTTCTAACAATTGTAAGATCTGTATCTGAGTTTTCTATATTCATCACAAAACTTTTATCTATTTTTATTTCATTAAAAGGAAGTTGTGATATATAAAACAAAGAAGAATAACCTGTTCCATAGTCATCAATAGCAACCTGAACGCCCATTGCTGAAAGCTCTTCCATTGTTTGGCTAAGGTTTAAAAAATCACTAACCATTACAGATTCTGTTAGCTCGAATGTTAAGCACGACAATGGAACATCATAGCTCTCAAAAATTGTTCGGACGTTAGATAAGAAATAAGGTTCTGTAATATCTTTACCACTGATATTGACGGAGACATTATGATCCTCATAACCCATCGCTATTAATTCTTCCAGATTTTTACAAGCTGTTTCAATTACCCATAAAGTAAGTTCATTAATGATTCCAGTATCTTCAGCCAACTGAATAAAAGTATCTGGTGGTATAAATCCATATTCTGGATGCTTCCATCGAATTAAAGCTTCTGAGCCATCAATATTATTGGTCGCTAAGTTAATTTGAGGTTGATGAAATAGTTGCAGCCGATTATTTCTCAAAGCCTTTTGAAGATCAGCAGCCATTGCCAACCTTTGAGCGACGTTCATGGCTTGCTCTGGTTGATAAAAAGAACATACCACCCCCTTATCTTTTCCTTGCTCTAAAGCTCGGTATGCTTGCTTTAGAATATCGGAGAATGGCATATTCTTTTGTGATTCAATTAATGAAACACCGATGTTAACAGATAGGTTTATAAGCAGATCACCTATCTGCGCTCCATTTTTCATATCTTCGGTTAAAAATTTTAATTTTTTATTTATTCTCTCTTTTTCTGTGGCCGGCATAGAAGTTATTTCTATTATAAAAGAAAATGTGCCTTCATTAATTTTCGCTATTTTAACTGTTCGTTTATTCTTAATTTCTAGTTCAATAACACTATCTTCAAAATACAACTTCCGCTCGATACTCTTCGCTAGCATTAACATTAAGTCATTATTATCACTATTACTAATATAAGGCAGTAACGTAGAGAAGTTTTCTATTTCTATTATCGCTATAGAAAAATCAATATTCTTTTGTATTAAGAAACTCGCTTTTGATTCCAATAAATTAATATTTGCTAAATTGGTATCCGGCTCATGAGTTGCCCGATAAAGTGCTCGTTCTTTTTTAAATTGCATACGATGTGCTAATGCCATTGCCATCAAAACAATTTCAAAAAGCACACCTATCATAAGTGCATGATGAACTAAAAATGTACTATCAATAGCGCCTGTCAACTCCATAGGCTGAACAGCTCCACCAACCAACAAAGGTAGCCAGGAAACAACGTACAACCACGCCCAATGAAGATTATTTTTTGCTTGCTGAATAATCATTAATACAGCTAGAGGATAGAGAAATATCATACTAACAAAAAAGATAGGAGCACTAATATACTCAGGCAGAAATAAGCTAAGGGAGGCAAACATAACGAGATAAACTAAATAATAAATCGAAGCTCTGACAATTCGAGTTTTATTCTGCCTTGCATTAAAAAATAAAAGCGCAAACAGCATCGAAGATACTATCAGAGAAATATTAACCGCAATTATATTCTCTCTAAGATGTCGAATAATAGCTTCTGGCCAAATATAGTGCCCAAACCCCATCACAACACCAAGCATCATTAAAACCGATAATATGTAACTAATATACGCAAGATATACGGTATCTTTTAACCCCCAAAACAACACTAGATTATAAAGCGACATAGTAATTAATATGCCAACAAAACAACCCCAAATAAGATAAGATAAACTCACTAGCTTAGAAAAATCCTCTTTGGAATAAATTCCAATAGGCGTTCTAGAAATCCCCTCAGTGGCAATTCGAATATAAAGTTGGGTGCTGCTATTTTCTTCAAGAGAGAATTCGTAGAAGGGTAAACTTCGTGCTTTTTTAGTTAAACGCTCTGCCTGCCAGCCTAGCGTTGTCTCGATCACTCGCCCAGCTGGATTTACTTGATAAACATTTAACTGCTCAATCATGGGATTAGAGAAGTGTCCCACCAAATTAACTTTATGCTGATTCAAATTATTTAACGTTAATCGAATCCAATAAGCTTGCTTACCAAAACCCCAAGGAATTTCATCCAAGCTTTGAACATGGAATTCAGAGTCTTTTCGTCGAATATCTTCTAAGCTAAGCGCTTGCGTATCATCAATTAAATACGCTTCATCTAAGCGAATATCACTCTGCCCCACTTGGATTGCTTTTTGTGTTGGATCTGATATTACGACAAGAAACTGATAAATCAGCACCAGCAATATAATTAAGATTAAGTAAGAGACACCTTGTCTAATTTGGTTACGAATCAATGGTCTCCCTCCCTTCCATGATTTATTTCATAACATCCATCTATATCTAGCTTTTACTTTCACTCATAACAAAATTGAAGATCATATCAAGACGATCAATAAAACCGTCAAAGCTATGGCTGCCACCAACTTCAAGCCAGCTTGGGCAATTTATATATTTCGTACAGGCTTGACGATAATCTAACGTTTCATCACCCGTTTGCTGCAATAATAAAAATTGCTCTGGGTATGTAAGGCGCGATATTTCAAGAGCCTGCAATTGCTCAATATGTTTCATTTCTAATATATATGTTTGGCCATCATAATAATGTTCATTCGGACCTAAATATCTGTCGAATAATTCAAATGGACGAACTGCGGGGTTAACCAGTATGGCTTTCAAGTTTTCAGTCTGCCCTAGATAGGTTGCATAAAACCCTCCTAGAGAACTCCCCATCACAAAAACTTGTTTGATACCTGGTGTCTTCTGTAACGAATGAATTGCGGTAAGTGCTTGCTGGATCGCTTCTTCTGGCTCAAAGCTTAGAGTAGGAATAAGCAACTGATCTTGCATGTTATGTTGTGTGAAATATTGAACAAGCTCTTGAGCTTTTTTTGAATCGGGAGAGCTGAGAAAGCCGTGTAAATAAACACAGCCAATATAAGGGGGAAGCACTAACATAGTGTCTTAATAGCCTTTAACGGATAAATCGACTTCAAATTCAATGCCCTCAACTCGTGATACATGAGTATCTAATGTTCCATCAGGATGTAATTCTAGGCGTCGATAACCAGGTGCAATTTTTTCTACATCAAAATCATCTGACTTAGGCTTAAACTGTACACACGTTGAAGGTGTGGATAACATGCGTATACCATCGACCGTTCTATCACTCTCTTGATGAACATGCCCCCAGAGAATACATTTCACATTCTTGTGCTGGCGTGCTATTTCCATCAAGCGTTCGCCATTTTTTACCCCAATACGGTCCATCCAGACACTTCCCATAGGAATAGGGTGATGATGTAAGCTAATCAGGGTATAGAGATCGGGGCGTTCATGTAGTGCTGTTTCTAGCAGCTGCAATTGATCATCCGCTAAATTACCAAAGACAGCCCCTTCAACTTGCGAATCCAATAAAACCAACTGCCAGTGCTTAGTACGAATGACGTTATTGAAATGTTCAGTATCTTGACAAACAGCTTGCATATTTTCCATGCAGTCATGATTGCCAGCAAACCAAAAAGAAGGAACCTTGAAGGGTAATAAAGCAGCCTTCAGACGTTGATAGGATCGCAATGATCCATCTTGTGATAAATCACCAGACATGACAAAGAAGTCGAAGAGGCTATTTTCAGCTTTTACACTGTTAAGCACACACTCCAAGCTATGAAGGGTTTCTAGCCCAAGTAGATGACCATTCTCAGCCTCAACCAGATGCGTATCCGTTATCTGAATAAACTGAATAGATCCTTCGTGATCAAACGAGTACAAAGGTAGCTCCATTTCCATGTCGTTAATTGATTAATGCTAATGCATATTCACGGTTGCTGCTTCACTATATCGGTGATTCTTCAATTCCGTTTAGAATTAAATCACAATTTAATACTATTTTACATTCTAGCGCACTGGAGAGAAATCAAGTGCGACTTCTGCATGACCATATTTCAAACAATGTGTAAGCCATTCAGCTAAGAATTGGTTAAGTTGAGCCTTTTCATCAGGCATACGCATTTGTGGGTTTGGGTATTCATATTTACCATGAATACGCTTTTGATTTTGGTAGCTCGTAACTTCAGCAGAGCGGGCATCGTGGTATAAACGCACAAGCATGGATGGCGGCTGAATCCAATCTGGGCATAATCCTTTTTGCACCACCTCAATGGTTGATGTATAGGGGAAGCTTTCAACCACCTTTAATTCGATACGCGCTTGTCGCAAAGGTTCATCTGACGCTAGATCGCCACGAATTAAAAAAGAAGTTTCAAACCCCTGTTCGAAGTTTGGCATCAACTTATTTAAGCGAATGTAATTGCCTTCACAAGCCGCTGCCATTTTTTTTAAATCCGGCACATAGCGGCGATTTAATGCCATACCTTTTATCCTTCGCTCTCGTTTAACATAAACCGTTATTGTCACCACAAATGCCACACTATCGAAAAGGATGTATGTTGACTAGAGCAAAGATGTATATGGTTTAAAAGACCTGCTAAACAGTCTTTATAGCTATATCACTTTGCCTTTTATGATATCAGACCCTGATAACTCTCCATGTCTCAATTTGAGCCACTGTAAAGCAATAATAGTCGCTGCATTATTAATCACGCCACTTTCAATTCCCTCATAAGCGGCCTGAAAAGGAATAATTCGTACTAATATGTCCTCCTGCTCATCCTGAAGCCCATGAATACCGCCCAAACCCTCACTATCAATAAGCGCACAATAAAGGTGTACTTTTTCTGAAGTACCCCCAGGTGATGACCAGTAACTAGAAATAGGAATTAATTGATTAAGCTCACAGCCCGCTTCTTCCTCCGCTTCGCGGCAAGCAACCTCTTCCGCAGATTCACCTTCTTCAACCATCCCTGCAACCACTTCTAATAACCAAGGAGATGCTTCGTTCTTATCTAACGCTGCACCAATGCGATATTGTTCTGTAAGCACAACGAGATCCTTTTTAGGATCGTATAATAAGACCGCTGATGCCTCTCCACGCTCAAACAGCTCTCTAGTAAAGGCTTCAGTACGACCGCCAGCAAATAATTCATGCTCAACTTGATAGGAGTCAACTTTAAAGAATCCATCATGTAGACGCTTAGTAAGCACTGACTTATGATCTTTGTGATTAAATTTTACGCCTAATTCTGATTTAGCCATTCTATATATTACTCAGTTGGAATATGATGCTAGGGTTAAATATGAAACCCTAGTAACGATGTGTTGCTAATAACGGGACAATACAGCCAATTTTTAGCTGATTTATCTGTTAGAATTCAACATAAACTATTTTTACAGGCCGCTAGAGACCTTGTCATGAAGAAATTAATTGCCTTAACTTCCGCTCTATTTGTTACCAATGCAATGGCGGCAGACTTAAACGACATTTATCAGTTATCGCTAACGAATGACGCTGAATTAGCGGCAGCTAAAGCCAAACGCGATGCTGGTGACTATCAAGTTAGCATTGCTCGTTCAGCACTCCTTCCACAAATATCCGTTGGAGCAACCAGCTACAATGTCACTGCGGAATATGAGGGTTACCCAAAGTCAGAACTTGATGCTATATCTTATAATGCCAGCATCAGCCAAACATTATTCAATTTAAACAGCTGGTACAACTACCAAGCAGCATCTTCTGGTGGCGATGCTTCTGATCTAGAATATGTACTAAGTGAACAACAGCTTATTCTACGAAGTGCTGCTGCTTACTTCAATGTGTTACGTGCTAAAGAGAACCTTGATACAGCGCAGGCCGAAGAAAAAGCGGTTAAGCGTCAACTTGAACAAACTCAACAACGCTTTGAAGTTGGTTTAATTGCCATTACAGAAGTACATGAAGCCGAAGCATCATACGATTTATCTTATGCCAATCTTATTGGTCAAGAAGCAGCGCTTGATATTAGTTATGAAGCATTAGAACAAATCACAGGCCAACGATTTGAGCAATTGAATCATTTACAAGCCGATATAGAATTTTCTAGCCCAGAAAAAGCAGTCGATGAATGGGTGAATGCCGGCTTAAATAAGTACGCTGGGATTAAGCTAGCAGAAGAAGGTGTTAATGCTGCTGAATATGTCCGCAAAGCAGGCTGGTCAAATTACGCACCTGAAATTAATGCCTCGCTAAGCTATGTCGATGGCGAACAAATTTCTAGCGGTGTTGTTTATGACGGATCAACCACCACTCTTGCATTAACCGCAAGCATTCCATTATTTGCTGGCGGTAGTAATTACGCTAAAGCAAAACAAGCGGCTGCACAATCAACTGAAGCCAGCGCTAACTTAGATTTGCAACAACGCACAGTTAAAAACAACATTCGTAGCTTATACCGTAAAGTACAGACAGATGTACTAACGGTTAAAGCTCGTAAGCGTGCGACAATCTCTTCTCAGAGTGCTTTAGAAGCGACAGAGACGGGCTATCAAGTAGGAACTCGTAACATCGTTGAAGTACTGAATGCACAACGAAACCTATTCAGTGCACAACGTGATTATGCAAACGCTCGTTATGATTACATCATTGATTTATTAAACCTTAAGTTTTTTGCAGGTTCATTAGGTGAAGCAGACATACAAGCACTGAACGCCTGGTTGAAATGAGGCACAAGCTAAACCTGACGAGCATAAAAAAACCACTCTATTGAGTGGTTTTTTTATGCCTTGTATTTATTTAGCTAACTGTCATGCCTTCCGTTTCTTGTTTCGTAGGAAACGAATACTTAACAATGCGCTTAACTACCGTGATGTACTGCTGTAAGAATGAACCTGTATTATAAGGAATATCATATTTTTTACAGACCGCTTTAACTTCTTCGGCCATATCAACATAATGGTGTGCTGGTACATCTGGATATAAGTGATGCTCAATCTGGCAACTTAAATGCCCAGTTAAAATATGAAATGCTCGACTTCCCACAAAATTCGACGAACCGAGTATCTGACGATAATACCATTCCCCACGACTTTCATTTTCACACTCAGCCTGATCGAACGTCTGCGCATCCTCCGTAAAATGACCACAGAATATGACACTAGAGGTCCACCAGTTACGAATAAATTCTGCAATCATATTACCTACAAATACTGCAAAAAACATAGGCCAAGAAATTAATGCCGCTAACAATGGAAAGAACAAATATTCTTTAAATACTTGTTTTTTTATCTTTCCAAAAAATGATTGTTTTAATTCTTCACGAGTAATTGGGAGGGTCGATGTTTCTTTTTTCTTCCCTGCAAAAATACGCTCACCTGCAACTTCGTGATAGGCAATACCAAACTGAAAGAAGCTACTTAACAACGTGTAGGTAATAAACTGAAAGCGATTCTTAGGACGCCAAGCAATATCATCACTCAAGCGAAGCAAGCCATAACCATAGTCACGATCTTTGCCGATGATATTAGTGTAAGTGTGATGTTCGTGATTATGATAGCGCTTCCACGACTCTCCATCACCCCATATGTCCCAATCAAATTTACGAGAATTAATGTGAGGATCATTCATCCAGTCATATTGACCATGCATAATATTATGGCCAATTTCCATATTATCCAGAATTTTGGATAACGCTAAAAGTACGACTCCTGAAACCCAGAACAAGGCATTATAAAAACCAAGTACCAACGCGATACGACCAGCTATTTCACTACTACGCTGAATCCTAATAATCTTACGAATATATTTCGCGTCTTTTTCACCGACCTTGGCCATGGTCTCTTCACGTATTTTATTTAAATCGTTTTCAAATGCTTTGAGTTTTTCTGCATCGGGACGATTATTTGCTAATATTGTTGTCATAATTTTTCCTTATCATCCTTTATAAATCGAGGACTACATCGCCTTGAGCGACAGAGATACAAAGTTGAATTTCTTCACTACCCGTATCTGAATATTCTTGCGTGCGCGTATTGAAAACCACACCACTTTTCTTTTTACAGATACATTGGTGGCAAACACCAATACGACAGCCAGAAACAGGGGTTAAACCTTGCTCTTCTGCTTGCTCTAATAATGTTTGAGCTTTATCTTTTTCACTAACTGCTATTTTTTCTGACGTTTGAAAGTGAACAATACCTTGTTCGCTATTTTCAATTTCAATTGGGGCAACACCAAAAAATTCAAAATTAATTTTATCTTTGGCTACGCCTAAATCAGAAAGCACTGCACGGGCTTGCTGAATCATAGGGCTAGGGCCACAAATAAAAGCGCTACGCTGAGAAAAATCATTACAATATTCTTGTAAATGATCAGCACAAATAAAGCCACTAACTTCACTATCTATAAAAGTCACTGCGATATTCGGAAAATCTTTTTCTAGCTGCTCGAACTCGTGTTGAAAAGCAATATGCTGATTATCTCGAGAGTAATACAGTAGGTGAATATCAAATTCTGACGACGATGAATTCAAATTATCTTTATTCATCGCTTGTTGCTGAAGCATAGAGCGAAATGGCGTAATGCCACTACCGCCCGCAATAAATAATAATTTTTTAGATGCTTCAGTTTTTGGCAGTATAAAATCACCCTGAGCGGCAGAGATATTAACTAAACTACCCAATGCAAGCTGCTGCCTAATCCAAGGGGTTATACGGCCTTTTGCTTGTATACGAATGCTCAGCTCAATTAAACCTGTTCGATCATAGTAAGCGGGTGATGACGAAATACTGAAACAACGTAGCGTTCTCGCCCCATCTTTTTCGATCATCAATTCAAGGTACTGCCCAGCTTCAAAAATTGGCCATGAATTATCAATGATTCCCGACTTAGGTTTCAAAACCAGGGTATACATATCTTCCATTTCATCGCGAATCTCTACAATTTGGGCACGATAGGCATCTGTACTCCAATGAGGTACAAACATTTGAATAAGAGGCTGAAAGTAAGCAGAAAAGCTACCGTGCTGTGTTAAAGCTTGGCTAAACCAAATCCAGCCTTTTTGTAATAAAGAGGGGTGAGTTAATGCATTCATATCAGCATCTCCAAAAATTCAGCATACAACTGTATGCTGAAATAATATCAATGTCTATTTATAGCATGAAAATACATTGTTTCCGAAAAGTTTATAATGTGAGAAATTAAACAGCTTTGCAGAGCTAATACTTATGAATTAGTTTAAGATTCAATCTGCTCAGCCACTAGCTTGACTAACCTAGCAACAGCACCTTGATTCTGCTCAACGACTTGCTGGCCACTAATCCCCATCTGGGATCGTAAATCAGGACGTTCCAATAATTGACGCAGGCAAATGGTAAGCTTTTCTTTACTTGGCTGCTGCATTGCTCCCTGATTGATAAGCTGCTGGCTGATTGCCGAGAAATTATAATCACTCGGCCCCATGACAACGGCTTTGGCAAGCGCACAGGCTTCCAATGGATTATGACCGCCATGCTCAATAAAACTGCCGCCAATAATAGCGATATCTGCACTGGCAAGCATAAGCAGCATTTCACCCATAGTATCGGCTAAATACACCTGTGTAGCTGAACTTGCCTGCAAACTGTCCAACTGAAAGGATTCACTTCGGCGTACTAAATTCAGCTCTCGATCTAAAACCAGAGCGGCAACCTCATCAAACCGTTCAGGATGACGCGGTACTATGGTTAATAATAAATCGGGGAAATCGGTCAGTAGTTCTTGATAACTATCTAAAATTAAACCGTCTTCACCCTCGTGGCTGCTGGCCAAAATTAATACACGTCTCGTTGTGCCCCATTGCTGTTTTAATTCAGCGCCTTTTTGCTTAGCAAATTCAGGCACACAAATATCAAACTTAATACTGCCTGTCACATCCACTCGATTCTCAGCAACACCTAGCTTTATGAAACGCTCAGCGTCTGTTCGGTGCTGAGCGGCTATAAGTGTGAGCCCATGCAACATAGGCTGTGTGAGTTTCGAAAATTTTGCATAACCCTTGGCTGATTTTTCTGATAAACGAGCGTTCGCTAAAACAATAGGGATTTGCTGTTTATTGCAGCTACGAATGATATTCGGCCACAATTCCGTTACCATAATAAGGCAAATACTGGGTTGGATTTTTTTAATAAATAGATTCATTAACCAGGGTAAGTCATAAGGCAGATAAACATGCACAATCCGACCTGATGCCAAATCCTGCTTGTATAAACGCTTTACCTGATCTGAACCTGTTGGAGTCGTTGTCGTAATAGTTATGGTTAAATCTGGGTTATCAGCCTGTAAACCGCGAACAAGAGGCTCTGCCGCAAGGGTTTCCCCTACTGAAACAGAATGGACTAAAATACCGTTTTGCTTGCCGGTAAATTTAAAGAAAGCGAAGCGCTCTGCCCAGCGCTGGCGATAGCCAGGATTAGCGCCTCCGCGAAACCACATTCGAATTAGGATAAAAGGAATGGCTAAGGTGAAAACCAAATTGTAAAAAAAACGTGCCACTCGTAAATCTCCGATAACTATTTCCGATAACTATTTTAGGCGCAAATATAAGCGTTATTGATTATTTGTGTAGTAAATATGCGAGGCATGGATGCCGAACTAAGGCTACACGGAAGTATTTACGCCGTTTTATGGAATAAATACCCAATCACGCTGATAAAAATATCGCCACATATTAGCAAAACCCCCGCCAAGCTTATATAGCCTGTTCGCTAGTTCCTACAGCCTAGTTTTGTTAGACTGAAGTCATTCAATTAACCTTCTTTAATTTATGTGGCGGATAGAGATGGATTTACAAGTTCCAAACTTCCATCAAGCACAGGTATTAGTATTCGGCGATGTTATGCTGGATCGTTATTGGCAGGGGCCTACATCGCGAATTTCCCCTGAAGCACCAGTACCTGTGGTGAAAGTACAAGATATTGAGAACCGTGCTGGCGGCGCGGGTAACGTAGCGTTAAACATCGCAACACTAGGTGCTAAAGCGCACTTGTTTGGTATTACTGGTGATGATGAAAACGCGAATGACTTGGAATACATGCTGAATACCAAGGGCGTGAATTGTGGTTTCTTACGTCATGACAGCAGCCCAACGATTACGAAGTTGCGTATTTTAAGTCGCAACCAGCAATTGATTCGTCTAGATTTTGAAGAAGCATTTAACAATGTTGATTTAACGTCTATTTACGATCAATTTGACCAACAGGTTGCTAATGCAGGGGCGGTCATTTTATCAGACTATAACAAGGGTGCTTTAGTGGACCCTCAACGTTTGATTCAAGCAGCCCGCAAAACTGGAACGCCTGTATTGGTTGATCCGAAAGGCACCGATTTCGCACCTTATCGTGGCGCGACATTAATTACGCCTAACTTGGCTGAATTTGAGGCAGTTGTTGGTTATTGCAAAGACGACGAAACGTTACTCGCCAAAGGTAAAGCTCTGCTAGAAGAGCATGATCTCACTGCGCTGTTAGTAACCCGCAGTGAAAAAGGCATGACGCTAATTCAGCGTGATATTGAGCCTTTGACTTTGCCTACACGTGCTCGTGAAGTTTACGATGTGACAGGCGCAGGCGATACCGTAATTTCTGTATTAGCAACCGCGTTAGCAGCGGGTGAGTCTCTAGAGCACGCGACGGCATTTGCAAACATTGCGGCTGGCATTGTGGTTGGCAAGTTGGGTACGGCTACGGTTACCAGCGATGAGTTACGCAGCGATATTCGAAGTGAGCAACATGGCGGCGCTGCGGTTTTCGATGAAGATGAATTAATGCAGCTGGTGCGTGAATGTAAAGAGCGTGGCGAAAGTTTGGTAATGACAAACGGTTGCTTCGATATTATTCACCCTGGCCATGTGCAGTATTTAAAAGAAGCGAAAACATTAGGCGATCGTTTATTGGTTGCGGTAAATTCTGATGAATCAGTTTCTCGCCTAAAAGGCCCTACTCGCCCGATTAATTCACTTGATCATCGCATGGCAGTTCTTGCAGGTTTAGAGAGTGTTGATTGGGTTGTGCCTTTTACTGAAGATACGCCAGAGCGTTTAATTACTAAAGTGCTTCCGAGCATTTTAGTGAAAGGCGGCGATTATAAGATTGAAGAAATCGCTGGCGGCGAAGCGGTTATGGATGCTGGCGGCGAAGTGATTGTTTTAAGTTTTAAAGACGACTGCTCAACAACGGCAATCGTTAAACGTATTCAGGCTGAAAAAGCCTGATAACGTTCTATTTATCGAAGTACTGTTAATAGCTTATTAATCTCGAGGCACGCACGCAAGTACGTCCCTGTAGGCTCGTATTTCGCATCCATGCGAAATGACGACCTACTCGCTTAACAAGCCATCACCATCACTTCTAGATTTATATATTATTCTGGCGACTGATTTCGCTAAAAATTTGGATGAACTAATAATATGATTATTGTTACAGGCGGCGCTGGCTTTATTGGCAGCAACATCGTTAAGACTTTAAACGAACAAGGTCGTAAAGACATTATCGTTGTTGACGATTTAACAGACGGAAAAAAGTTTTATAACTTAAGCGATTGCGACATTGCTGATTATCTTGATAAAGATGATTTCTTACAGTTAGTTAAAATTGATGATCCCATTTTAAATAACGTCGAAGCTATTTTCCATGAAGGTGCTTGCTCTTCCACGACAGAGTGGGATGGTAAGTTTATGATGGAAAATAATTACGAATACTCTAAAACACTTTTACACGCCTGCATTATTCGTGAGATTCCATTTTTATACGCATCCAGTGCATCTGTGTATGGCGCAGGTTCTGTATTTAAAGAGCAACGTGAACACGAGCAGCCATTGAACGTTTACGGTTATTCTAAATGGCAATTCGACCAGTACGTGCGCGAAATCCAACATACCTTTAAATCTCAGGTTGTTGGCTTCCGTTACTTCAATGTTTATGGTCCACGAGAACAACACAAAGGCAGTATGTCTTCGGTAGCGTTCCACTTTAACAACCAAGTGAAAGAAAATGGTGTTGCTAAATTATTTGGTGGCAGCGATGGTTATGAAGACGGTGAACAACGTCGCGATTTCGTTTACGTTGGCGATGTTGTAAAAGTTAACTTATGGTTCTTAGATAATCCTGACAAATCAGGTATCTTTAACTTAGGAACTGGCCGCTGTCAGAGCTTTAACGATGTAGCGAATGCTGTTATCGATTGGCACGATGAAAAAGGTACTCATGTCACTAAAGCGACAAAAGAATACATGCCGTTCCCTGAACATTTAAAAGGGGCTTATCAAAGCTTCACAGAAGCCGATATTTCTAAACTGCGTGAGATAGGGTACGACCAAGCGTTCGCAACAGTAGAAGAAGGTACGCGTGCGTATTTGGATTCGTTAAATAAGTAATGTTGTTTGTTTTTTAGTGTTTTATTGGCACCAGAAAATGGATCAAGCACTGAGTTCATATAATGAATTCAGTGTTTATTTCTAGAGCCATATTTTCAGAATATTACTCAGTACTAAATATAATATCGCCATAATATGACTCAGCTTGTTTTCCGCTATTATCAGTGTCTGTCATAATAGCCACAACATCTATTTGGCCATACGCTTCTCGATTTTCTTCTTCACTGCCTTTATCACCAAATACTTGAATCAAGTCTTCATACACATTGCGCCGTTCGTCATACCACTGTCCCGTTTGAGAACCCTTACCTCTAATAGACATCATTTTTACATTAGAACCAGCAAAAGGATTATCCCAGACTAAGTCCTTCTCTTGGTTGCTCGACCAGACATAATTTAAAGACAAGGTTTTCCAAAACATAAATCCGCCGTCAATTACAACATATATACGCGTTACAAAATCATCACCTTCTTTACTGCGTTCAACCAACGGAAATAATGTTTTTTCTATAAGCCAGCTCCAGCTCATGTAAGGTGTTTCTGAAAGGTCGATTTTCTTTTTCAAAACCAAACCCGATGCAGAAGCGTTACTGACTGCTTTTAAAGCAAGACGATCACGATTTAATTCTAGAGTGTATAAAGATTTTTTTGAAAAAGCCTTGGATTCCCAGAGCTTAATTCCGTTTTTATCCAAGGATGTTAGGTTAATATCAGCAACGGTATTCACACAAAAACTTATGCTATAAAAAACAATAATCCAGCGAAACATGAGACCTCTGATTGCATAATGAGACCGCTAGAGATTGGCTAGATCAAACGGTCTCGAAATTCATCATTGTTTATAAATAATAAACCTACTGCATTTTTGCTTTAATTTTTTCTAATGCGCTACGCATATTATTACTTGAAGATTCTGAAGCGACTTTCGACAATTCATAGTCATTGCCACTTTCTGCTTTTTTGATCATAAATACTTCGTCACTGCCTTCTAACATGACTTTGCCAGACCCTCCAGCATTTAATACCTTATCTAATTCTACTTGAGTATCGGGCTCTAGTGGAATCATGGTACTTTTTGAATCTTTCATTTTACGTTCCTGTCTCTCAGAGTGAATTAGAATGCTTAATCACGTTAGGTGATTAAGCATTCTAATCTCTCAATTATTGCTTAGCAACACATCAGAATTTGACGATTAAAAATAAGACTCACGATCGTTACTAAAGCTGTTAACTACAGTTTAACAATTAACTTTCCTTTATTGGCTCCTGTAAAAAACAAATTCAAACCTTCAATCGCTGACTCCAATCCTTCTAGAACATGAGAGCGATGTTTAATTTTACCCGACATAACATAAGGCGTTAGTTTGCCAATTAGTTCAGGTACCTGCCCGTAATGATCAGGCATAGTGAAACCTTGAATGGTTAAACGACGCTTTAACACACTAACCCAGCTAGGACCCGGCGAGGGTATTTCTTTAGAATAATCAGCAATCAAACCGCACACCATAACCCGGCCATGTGCATTCATACGATCCACAATTAAACTTTGAATAGGACCCGCTGTGTTTTCAAAAAACATGTCGATACCGTTAGGCGCTGCTTTAGCAAGCTGAGCATCTAAGTCATCAGACTTATAATTAATCGCCGCATCAAAACCTAGTGTATTAACAATCCAATCCGCTTTTTCATCCGTGCCGACAACGCCAATAACACGCAATCCATCTGCTTTAGCTAACTGCCCGACAATAGAACCAACAGAACCAGCAGCGCCCGTTACGATAAGGGTTTCTCCTTTTTTGGGTTTTCCTACATTGAAATAGCCCTGTGACGCAGTAATACCCGGTAATGCGAAAATAGATAGAATAGCCTCGTCGGGTAAGGGTGCCTCAACCTTATTTAATCCTTGGCCATCAGATAGGAAGTATTGCTGCCACCCCATCATACCCATTACTCGATCCCCCACCTTAAACTTCGGATGATTACTCTCTACTACTTCACCTATGCCTGAACTGCGCATTACCGAACCTAATTCAACAGGAGGGATGTAGCTATTGGTATCAGGGCTCATCCAACCGAACATTGCTGGGTCTAAAGACATATGGTTCTGTTTAACTAAAATCTGCCCTTCTCCGACGGTAGGCATTTCTTTCTCAACAATTTCAAACAGGTCTTTAGTGATAGGGCCACCAGAAGGGCGTTTAACAAGATTTATCGCAGTAAAATTTGTCATCGTTTTTTCCGTTATGTATGTAGATTTAGCTATAAGGTTTGCAGTGTGCTTTGAGTTACTTTGACAATTACATTTATTGTGATCGATGAATAGAGCCTAAATCGCCATTTTTGATTGCTAAACTGCCCAGCATCGCGACACATTTTAAAATGATTAAACTCATAAATTTAATCCGATTCATGCTATAAAACGTATACCCTATTCGTTAACTAAACCAACAGGATGTATCAATGAAACATATACTAATCGCATTCGCTGCACTGTCTTTGGCTGCTTGTAGTTCAAAACCTTCTCTGACGCTCCAAGCATTTGAATGCGGAGAAGTTGAAGTTCGAGATACTTCTTTATTTTCTCCTGGTGTTGACGAAGGTGTGCAAAAGAACCTTGTTGATAGCTGTTACTTAATTCAACATCCGAAAGGCAATATGATTTGGGACACGGGTATTACGGATGCTGTTGGTGAGAAAGGTGTTGAAGTATTTGGAGGAAAACTAAAATTGACGGTTACTAATCCTTTGTCAGATCAATTGGCCGCCATTAACATCAATCCTTCAGATATCCAGTTTTTAGGGATTTCTCATTTCCATGGTGATCACACGGGTAATGCGAATTTATTCAGCACCGCACAGTTATTTATTCAGCAAGCAGAATACGATGCCGCATTTGGATCAACCCCAGAAAATTTTGGATTTAACGCAGCAAGTTACAATAAAATTGATAAAACAAAGATCATGGTATTGAACGGCGATCATGATGTTTTTGGTGACGGTAGTGTGATTATTAAGCCTGCTCCTGGTCATACACCAGGACATCAGATGTTACTCGTAAACCTAGAAAAGGAAGGACCTATTCTGCTGTCAGGGGACCTGTATCACTTCACAAAAAACCGCACACACAAGCGTGTACCTTCTTTTAATTTTGATAAAGAACAAACACTAGAATCGATGGAAAAAATGGAGCGTTTTGTAAAAGAGACAGGAGCTCAGTTATGGATTCAGCATGATAAAGAACAGAATGAAACCATCAAGCATTCTCCATATACTTATCAATAAATAGAAAAAAGCCCCAGTCATTTTCATGATAGGGGCTTCGTTTTTTCGATCTAGTTATACACAGTTTGTGATACTAGCTCATATTAGAAATCCGCAAATAGGTTTCTTGCAATACTTGTACATCAATACCTGCTCGATGAGCTTTTAATCCCAATTCTTCTAGAACTGCTTCTTTAGTTGGATGCCAAAATTCAACATGCTCAGGCTTTAATAGTTTGTTGATCGTTTCTATTCGAAAGCGTTGCACGATACCCGCACTGTCGAATAAACGCCCAATCCAAGAACTGTCGAAGCTCCAAGCATCTGAATACAGTGTTTGACCACGCAGCATTTCATTGAGTTTAAGAGCGATATCTTCAATACTCATGCCTTCAGCTTGCAGCTGTTCACGGGTAATACCATGAATTTCTTCAGCTTCTTCACTCCAATGCGTCCAGTCATCTTCTGGCTTGATCAAAAAAGAGTGTATATCTCGATTCTCTAACGCAAAACCCACTTCAATAGGATAACTGCCGCGACCAAATCCCGAGGCTTCTAAATCAATAATAGGAGGCGCTGTAATAACGTCTGTTGCCATTCTGTTTATCTTTACTTTTGTATTTCTTAAATTAGATTGCAGTTGAAAATTGCAATTATGATGACGCACTATCAATCGATGCCTATTCTTGCGCCTATGCCTAGCTTAGCTGTTATTAACTCGACTAACTATGACTGAGTCGTATTTTTTAATGCCTAAACCCAATTTAAATAGTTTTATTAAGACATTTGCGTCAGTTTACGGCATTTATCCTACTCTCTTGATCCTAGACTCGACATCCAATAACTAGGACATTGGTGCAACCCGCATTACTTCTTCAACCGTAGTTAAGCCTGCAGCGACCTTCTGAGCACCACTTAATTTCAAGCTGTGCATGCCCTCTTTCATGGCCTGCTGCTTAATCTGGATATGATCAGAATCACCATTAATCAAATTACTAATATCATTGCTAATGGGCAGAACTTCATAAATACCCATACGGCCAATGAAGCCGGTATCTCGACACTCTAAGCATCCCTTCGGATGATAGATTTTTTCTGGCTTAGCAACTTTCCAAGGAGCCACAAGGCCTTTCCAGGTTAAGTCATCAATCTGCCCTTCTTCTTTGCAGTGAGGGCAAAGTATCCGAACTAAACGCTGAGCCATAACACCTAGCATAGTTGAACGAATCAAATAGGGGGGTAAACCCAACTCTAATAATCGGGTAATCGCCGTTGGCGCATCATTGGTGTGCAGTGTTGATAACACCAAATGGCCTGTTAATGCTGACTGCACTGCCATTTCAGCGGTTTCTAAATCACGAATTTCACCCACCATAATAATGTCAGGATCTTGTCGTAATAGCGCTCTCACACCTGTCGCAAAATCAAGATCAATACCATGATTCACCTGCATCTGGTTGAAAGATGGCTCGATCATTTCAATCGGGTCTTCAATAGTCGAAACGTTTACTTCAACCGTCGCTAATTCTTTAAGGGTTGAATACAAGGTCGTTGTTTTACCCGACCCTGTTGGCCCTGTCACAAAGATGATGCCATTGTTCTGCGAGGTCATTGTTTGCCAGCGGCGATAATCTTCTTTACTAAAGCCTAGTTCAGCAAAGTTACGCACCAGCACAGAAGGATCAAAAACACGCATCACGAGCTTTTCACCAAAAGCCGTGGGTAACGTAGATAAACGCAGTTCAATCTCTTCACCCGTAGGTGTTTTAGTTCTTAAGCGCGAATCTTGAGGCTTGCGCTTTTCAGCTATATTCATTCGGCCCAAAGTTTTAATTCGGGCAATAACCGCTTGGGTAACTTGCGCAGGTAACTCATACACTAAGTGCAAAACACCATCGATACGAAAACGTACGTTACCAATTTCTCGACGAGGTTCAATATGAATATCACTGGCGCGCTGCTCAAAGGCATATTGTAAAAGCCAATCTACAACATTAACAATATGCTCGTCGTTAGCATCCGGCGCGGTGGCCTTTCCTAATTCCAGCATTGATTCAAGATTTTGAATGCCACTAATACCATCGTGTTGAGACGAAGCTCTATTAATGGAATTAGCCAGTTGATAGAACTCGACTCTGTGGCGTTCGATTTCGCTAGGCATTGCCAACACACGAACAATATTACGACGAGATACGTGCTCTAAATCTTGCACCCAAGAAGTAATATTAGGCTCACTGCAGGCAACCGTAAGATTTTCTTTATCAACCTTAATAGCCAGTATTTTATGACGTTCAGAGAATGCATAAGACATAGCAGACGTTACAGCAGCAACATCAACTTCTAACGGATCAATACGGCTGTATTTCAGGCCTTCTTTTTCAGCGACCCATTCACAAATAGCTTCTTCTGTGAGCTTTCCAGCAGTGATGTTATTGGTTAACTTTTGCTTACCAATAAACGAAAACGGATGCATCTTAAGCTCGTTTTGTCCGCGGCGTGCAAACTGAGCTAATTGATAGTTATCATCATCTAATAAACCGTCTTTTTTTAAATCATCCACTAAAATATTAAGTGCGACAGGACGATCTGCTGAAGAATTCATTTTGCTAACTCCATTGTATGAGTCTTAACTCAAACCCATTTTAAGTTGCTCAACATGAGCTCTAAGTGCCAATATTTCTTGTGAGCTCATTTTAAAAACGGCACCGTCATTCGCTAATTGGAACAGCAAATGGCCACACCCTAAGGTTATTTGCCCCCAGATTAACGAAATATCCATCTCTGCATCAGCGGCTTGTTGTAATTGTCGCTGTAAAAGCTGAACTTCTACCAGACAATCAATACTACTGAAAAGTGTTAACAAGTTTTGCAGCTGCATTATGTGCGATCTAACAGCAGAAAACCGCTGCTGTTCACCGTCCCAAAGAGCGGCTTCAAGGCTACGTTGCCAAACAGAAAGCTGATAAGAGAAGTAAGTCTGAAATACACTAATCACATCTTGCTGTTCATCAAAAACGGGCAACTTATCTTGCCAATCTTTTTTGATACCTTGATACGCTTGAGAACGAGCTAATAAACCATAACCACGCTCTGCTTTACTAATGTCACTCATAAGAACTGGGCATTGCTGTGCTAAGGTATTCGCCAGCTTAAAGAGAACTTCCGCATCACCACTTTTTAATTCTAACTCTAATTCTAATAAATCAATGCTATGCTCTTCGGTAGAGACTTTGCCTTGATCTAAAACCATTTCGATTACAGTTTCACCTTGTGTATACAACCACATTTTACGCTGGAAATCTGTGGTGAAAAGCGCACCAATGGTTGTAAGATTTAGCTCAGGCGATAAATGTTCCTTAGCATCAGAGTTTTTAATCAAATCTAAATTCAACTCAACTTCAGATAACGACCAATCCCACTCCATTCGTTGATGTAATCCACCAGCACTGGAACCACGGGTCTTTAGCGTTTGAATAATTTGAGCCTGTTCTTGGCCAAGCACCTTTTGCTGGCGAATACGCAATGCCGCTCCACCTTGGCTAAGGGCCATGACAGGCGTATCAAAATAACGATTGAGTAACTGCAATGTTGGCTCAACGACAAATTGATGGTTAGCTAACACTTGCTCTAAAAGTGGTAACTCGCGAGGATTTAGACGTAACTTTAATTCGATTTCATGATTCATTTCGGAATAATAAGATGGATTAGGATGAGTTACCATCTAACAAAGCTGATATTCAAAGAATACGTTATGCTTAAGGCAAATTTAAAAGCTTTTAAGCTCGTTAAAAACATTGCTCACGGAATTGAATAAGGTATTTCCATGTCTCAACTTATTTCACGCTTCCAACAACTGATTGCTGCTCCCAGCATTAGCTCGGCTCTGCCAGAGTATGACAGCAGTAATAAAGTCGTTATCAATTTATTAGCCGAGTGGCTAACTCCTTTAGGATTTGACTGCGAAATAATGCCGGTACCGAAAGAGCGCATTGGAGAAGCTGATAAATTTAACCTTATTGCAACACTGGGCAGCGGCCCTGGTGGGCTAGTGTTAAGTGGTCATACCGATACCGTTCCTTGCAATCCCGAACGCTGGACGAGCGATCCATTTAAACTAACAGAGCGCGATGGCAAGCTTTATGGGTTGGGCACCTGTGATATGAAAGGCTTTTTTGCCCTTGCAATCGAAGCCATTGAAAATATTCTTAACCAACTAGGTAATCCTAAACAGCTGAACTTACAACAGCCGCTTATTATTCTTGCGACCGCTGATGAAGAAAGCTCAATGAGTGGTGCCCGAGCATTAGTAGAACAAGGTAAACCTAAAGGTCGTTACGCGATAATTGGCGAACCTACTGGGTTAAAGCCTATTCGTATGCACAAGGGCATTATGATGGAGACCATTCGCCTCACAGGAAATGCAGGGCATTCATCGAATCCTAATTTAGGAGTGAATGCGATTGATGCTATGCATGATGTGATGACAGAATTAAAAGCCTATCGTGCTCAGCTTGCAGAAGAGAACCATAATCAAGACTTTGAAGTTGAAGTACCCACATTAAACTTTGGCTGCCTGCATGGTGGCGATAACCCAAATCGTATTTGTGGCAGTTGTGAGTTAGCCTTTGATTTACGTGCATTACCTGGCATGAGTAACGAGCAATTACGCCATGAAATGACAGAGCGTATTAAACCAATTGCCAGCCGCCATAATGTTGAGTTTGAGCTAGAATCTCTCTTTCCTGGTGTGCCTTCATTTGCGACCGAAAAAAATGCAGACCTTGTTCAGCTGGCAGAAAAATTAACCAACCATCAATCCCATGCCGTCGCCTTTGCTACAGAAGCGCCTTTCATGCAGCAACTGGGAATGGAAACCTTGGTACTTGGCCCAGGCTCTATTGATCAAGCCCATCAGTTGGATGAGTTTATTGATATGGACCAAATTAAACCGACAGTCTCGCTGTTATCGCAATTTATTGAGACATTTTGCCTTAATAAAGCCTGAGTAACTTAATGCTTAAGCTTGTTTGTGATATGTTGCCTAAACTGAATACATTGTAATAATGATTCCTACACCTTCATATATTGATAGATAAAAATGGATAATAGCCAATACGTAAAATGGTTTCGCCACTCTTCTCCTTACATCAATGCACACCGAGGAAAAACCTTTGTGCTGATGCTAGAAGGCGATGCGATTGCTGACGACAATTTTGCTCACATCATTCAAGACATTGCCCTGCTTAATAGTCTCGGCGTGCGCTTGGTAATTGTTCATGGTGCACGTCCGCAAATTGACCAAGCATTGAACGTATTAAACATTAAAAGTCAATTTCATGGTGACTTACGGGTTACCGATCAAGCAGCCTTAAATGCTGTTCGAGCCGCTATTGGTATTGTGAAATCGGATATCGAAGCACGTTTATCGTTTGGTCTCCCCAACACACCAATGCATGGTGCACGCATTCGGGTTGTAAGCGGAAACTTTGTTACAGCAAAACCCAAAGGCGTAATTAATGGCGTAGATTTTCAGCATACTGGCGAAGTGCGTCGTATTGATCGTCAAGCAATTGGTAAGCAGTTAGATCAAGGCAACATCGTTTTGTTATCCAGCTGTGGTTATTCCCCAAGCGGCCAGATGTTTAATTTGGCAGCAGAAGATGTAGCGACACAAGCGGCAATTTCCTTACGCGCAGAAAAATTGATTTTAATGGGCGAAGACAGTGGGTTACCCGCAACTCAGGGGCAAGCTGAAAGTGACGACGGCGTTATTTCCCAAATCACCAGTCATGAGCTGTCGAGTCTGATTGAAAGCCTAAGTGGCGAACATAAGATGCACGCGCAAGCATCTTTAGCTGCTGTACAAGCAGGTATTCAGCGAGTTCATTTGTTAAGCCATAAAATTGATGGCGCGCTTTTACAAGAGCTGTTCACCCATGAAGGTGCCGGCACGCTTATTACAGGCGGCGATTACGAACAATTACGCCAAGCAAATATCGATGATGTCGGTGGAATTTTAGAACTGTTAACACCACTCGAAGAACAAGGTGTCCTTGTACGTCGTTCTCGAGAGATGCTAGAAACGGAAATTAACCGTTTTAAAGTAATCGAGCGAGACGGAATAATAATCGCTTGTGCTGCGCTCTATCCTTACTCGGCCGAACTCGCTGAACTTGCTTGCGTAGCGGTGAGCAGCGAATACCGTTCAGGGCAACGTGGTGATCGCTTATTAAATGCGATTAGCGCACAAGCCAAAACGGAAAACAAAAACAAAATATTTGTGCTAACCACGCGTACTGCACACTGGTTTATGGAAAGAGGCTTTAGCGAAGCGGATTTGTCTGCTTTACCCAAAGAGCGACAATCTCTTTATAACTTTCAGAGAAACTCAAAAATCTTTATTAAAGAGCTGGATTAAGCTCTGTAAATTTAAAGGAACCTATAAAAGGCTGATAAGAAATTAAAGGCCTTTTATTTCATCTTTTTATTTATTCCT